>Ga0256839_1002959_pt1 | contig 18124 bp, 12 predicted proteins | sample 354166metaG_FD_185968 | JGI IMG/M metagenome (GOLD analysis project Ga0256839, IMG submission 185968) | Hydrothermal vent microbial communities from Mid Atlantic Ridge, Atlantic Ocean - 354-166 | ecosystem: Environmental > Aquatic > Marine > Hydrothermal vents | place: Atlantic Ocean: Mid... | reverse complement strand
CCCCCGCGCCCTTGCCGCCCGCATCCTCGCCCGCGTCGCCTCCGGCGCCTCCCTCACCGCCGCCCTCGACGACAGCCTGCCGCAGGCCCCGGACCGCGACCGCGCCCTGATCCTGGAACTCTGCTACGGCACCCTGCGCGCCTGGCCGCGCCTCGAACGCCTCGCCGCCGGCCTGCTGCGCAAGCCCCTGGGCAGGAAGGACGGCGACGTGCAGGCCCTGATCCTGCTCGGCCTGCACCAGCTCACCGCCATGCGCATTCCCGCCCACGCCGTGGTGGCGGAGACGGTGGGCGCGGTCAACGCCCTTGGCAAGGGCTGGGCGCGTGGCCTGGTGAACGCCGTGCTGCGCAACTTCCAGCGCCAGTCGGAGAAACGGCTGGCCGCCGTCGAGACCAGCGAGCCCGGGCGCTGGGCCCACCCGCAGTGGCTCATCGACGCCCTGCGCGCGGCCTGGCCCGACGACTGGCGGCAGATCCTCGCCGCCAACAATGAACGCGCACCCATGACCCTGCGCGTCAACCGTCGTCGGCAATCCCGCGACCACTACCTCGGCCTGCTCGAAGGGGCCGGCATCGAGGCCGAGGCCACCGCCGTCAGCGATGCCGGCATCCGCCTGCGCCGCCCCTGCGACGTGGGCCAGCTGCCCGGCTTCAGCGAGGGCACGGTGTCGGTGCAGGACGAGGCGGCGCAGCTGGCCGCCATGCTGCTCGACGCCCGCCCCGGCCAGCGGGTGCTCGACGTCTGCGCCGCCCCCGGCGGCAAGACCGCGCACATCCTCGAACGCAGCGACGATGTCGAGCTGCTGGCGGTGGACGTCGAGGCCGGCCGGCTCGAACGCGTGCGCGACAATCTCCGCCGCCTCGACCTGCACGCCGAGCGGCGCACAGGCGACGCCCGCCGGCCCGATGAGTGGTGGGACGGCCGCCCCTTCGAGCGCATCCTGCTCGACGCCCCCTGTTCCGCCACGGGCGTGATCCGCCGCCATCCCGACATCAAGCTGCTGCGCCGCCCGGGCGATATCGAAACTCTGCTAGAGTTGCAGGGGGAGATCCTGCGCGCCATCTGGCCGCTGCTGGCGCCGGGCGGTATGCTGCTGTACGCCACCTGCTCGGTGCTGCCACAGGAAAACGAACGGTGTGTTGCGGCCTTCCTCGCCGGACGGCCCGACGCCGAGGGCCGGCCGATGGACGCGGACTGGGGCCGGGCCACCGGCATCGGCCGGCAGATCCTGCCCGGTGGCGCGGCCCAAATGGACGGTTTTTACTACGCATGCTTGCACAAACGCGCCACAGCCCGCACCTGACGCGCCCGCTCCGGCATGGCGGCCGGCTGCTGGGCTGGCTGTGCGCGCTGCTGATCTGCGTCGCGCCAGTGCCGACAATGGCGCAGTCGTTCAGCGTGGAGGATGCCCGGACCACCCTGGAGGACGGCGTCTACCGCCTCGACGCCCACCTTAACTTCGATCTGCCGAAAAAGGTCCTGGAGGCACTGGACAACGGCGTGCCCCTGACCTTTGCCCTGGATATCGAAGTCCATCGCCCGCGCCGCTATCTGTGGGACGACAGCATCGCCAGCCTCGAACAGCGTACCACCCTGCAGTATTTCGCCCTCAGCGATCAATACCTGCTGCGCAACCTCAACAGTGGCTTCGAGGCCAGCTATTCCACGTTAGCCAGTGCGCTGCGCGCCCTTGGCGATATTCGCGGCCTGCCCATCATCGACGCCAAGCTGCTCAGGCCCGGCAAGCACTACATGGTCAGCATCCGTTCCTACCTGGATCTTGAAAGCCTGCCGGTGCCACTGCGCATGCGCGGCTATATTTCCCGTGACTGGTGGCTCACCAGCGGCTGGTACAGCTGGGACCTGGGGATGTCCTGATGAATACCTTCATCGCCTGGCTGCGGCGCATCTCGACCAGCTTCATCCCGGTCGCGTTGATGGGCATCTTCATGCTGGGCTCGTTGTGGCTGCTTTCCGCGGCGACGGAAAACTCCGCCCAGTTCGGCCGCCTGCACCTCGTGCTGGTGGTCATCAACATTCTCGGCCTGATCGTCCTCACCGGTCTGATCGGCGTCAGCCTGCTGCGCCTGATTCATCAATACCGCCGCTCCGCCACCGGCTCGCGCCTCACTGCGCGGCTGGTGTTGATCTTCGTCGTGATGGCGGTCACGCCGGTCTCCATAGTTTTCTATTTCTCGTTAGGCTTCATGCAGCAGGGCATCGACAGCTGGTTCGACGTGCGCATCGATAGCGCCATGACCGAGGCGCTGGAATTGAGCAAGTCGGCGCTCGACATGCGCATGCGCGACAAGCTCAAGGAAAGCCGCGAGCTGGCCCGCCAGTTGCAGCAGACCGACGATGGCACGTTGCTTTTTCGCCTCAACGAATTGCGTGAGAAGTCCGGCGCCAGCGAGTTGCTGGTTGCCGAGGCCAATGGCCGCGTGATCGCCTCCTCCAGCGCCGATCCCAGCACCATCATCCCCAGCCTGCCCGACGAGGCGGTGTTGCAGCAGGCCAGGGACAACAAGTTCTACATCGGTCTTGCGCCGCTGCGTGACCAGGGTCTGCATACCCGCGTCGCCATCAGCCTGGAGCAGACGGACGCCGCCAGCGAGGCGAGAATCCTCATCGCCCTGTATCCGGTCAGCGAACGCATCAGCCAGATGGCGGAGAGCGTGCAGGCGGCCTACACCAAGTACAAGGAGCTGGTGTATTTGCGCGAACCCCTCAAGCAGACCTTTGCCTTCACCCTGTTCCTGATCCTGCTGGTGACCCTGCTGTCGGCGGTGTGGGCGGCATTCTTCTTTGCCCAGCGGCTGGTGGCGCCGATACGCATCCTCGCCATCGGCACGCGCGCGGTGGCGGCGGGCAATTATCACAAGAAGCTGCCCGTCACCAGCAGCGACGAACTGGGTTCGCTGGTGCAGTCGTTCAGCGAGATGACCCAGCGCATCGCCGAGGCCCAGGACCAGGTGATGCGCAGCCAGCGTCAGGCGGACCGCGAGCGCGCCTATCTGCGCGCGGTGCTGGGACGCCTGTCGTCGGGCGTGATGACCCTCGACCGCGACCTCACGGTGCGCGCCGTGAATGCCGCCGCCAGCCATATCCTCGGCGTCAATCTCGATTGCAGCGCCGGGCGCAAGCTCAGCAAACTGGAAGTAGACTTTCCGGAAGTCGCCCAGTTCGTGCAGACCCTGTTGCCGCACCTCAATGAAACGGAAACGGACTGGCGTGAAGAGGTTTCCCTGTATGGCAGCGGCGGCCACAAGATCGTCACCTGCCATGGCACCCGCCTGCCCGGCATGGAGGGCATTCCCGCCGGCTACGTGGTGGTGCTGGAGGACGTCACCGAGCTGGTGCAGGCCCAGCGCGATGCCGCCTGGGGTGAGGTGGCACGGCGCCTGGCGCACGAAATCAAGAACCCCCTGACCCCCATCCAGCTTTCCGCCGAGCGTCTGCGGCGCAAGTATCTTGGCCGCATGGACGCAAAGGACGCCGAGGTGCTCGACCGCTCCACCCACACCATCGTGCAACAGGTGCAGGCGCTGAAGGAAATGGTGCAGGCCTTTTCGGAATATGCGAGGACTCCCCAGATACAGTTACGCGCGCTGTCACTGGGGGAACTGATCCGCGAGGTACTCGACCTGTATCGCGGCTATGGCACCCAGGTATCCTTCCGCTTCGAGGAACAGCAGAACCTGCCGCCGGTGGAGGCCGATCCCGGACGCCTGCGGCAACTGCTGCACAACCTGATCCGCAATGCCATCGATGCGCTGGCCGGTCGGGGCGATGCACAGATCCGCATCACCCTGGCCAGCCGCAAGGAGGGCTCGAAGGGCTTTGTCGAGCTGGCCATCGAGGACAATGGCCAGGGCATCCCCGACGACATGCTCGACAAGCTGTTCGAGCCCTACGCCACCACCAAGCCACGAGGCACCGGCCTGGGACTGGCGGTGGTGAAGCGCATCGTCGAGGAACACATGGGCAGCCTGTTTGCCGAAAACACCCCGGCCGGCGCCCGCGTGGTGGTGAGCCTGCCGGCCCTGGAGCAGCCTGCCGACAATGTCACGCAGCTGCACCCGGGGCAGGCGAAAGGCCGCTGATTCCAGTTACTGACGCAAGGACATCGATTGATCATGAAAGCCACCATCCTGGTCGTGGACGACGAACCGGACATCTGCAGCTCGGTCAAGGACATCCTCGAAGACGAGGGTTACACCGTCATCACCGCCGAGAACGGCGCCGCCGCCCGGCGCGTGGTGCGTGGCCGGCAACCGGACATGATCCTGCTCGACATCTGGATGCCGGACATCGATGGCATCAGCCTGCTGAAGGAATTCACCGCCGACATGGGCTTGCGCGCGCCGGTGGTGATGATGTCCGGCCATGGCACCGTGGAGACCGCCGTCGAGGCCACCCGGCTGGGTGCCCGCGACTACATCGAGAAACCGTTGTCGTTGGCCAAGCTGCTGCATACGGTGGAAAAGACCCTCGCCACGACGCCATCGGCGGGGCCAAGAAACCAGCCCGGCTACAGTGCGCCGTTGGGCAAGAGCACGCAGATGCAGCATTTGCGCGAGCGCCTCGAACACGCCGCCGCCTTCGATACCACGGTACTGCTGATCGGCGAGCCCGGCAGTGGCAAGACCTTTTGCGCCCGCTACCTGCATGGCTGCGGCAAGCGTCGCAATGGCCCCTTCATGGATATTCACAGTTGCAGTTTCCGTGACGGCAACGGCGCCGCCCTGCTGCTGGGCAGCGAACGCGCCGGCACCGTCACCCCGGGCCTGCTGGAGCAGTGCCAGGGCGGCACCCTGTTTCTCGATGACGTCGCCGAGCTGGATGCCGGCCTGCAGGAAACCCTGGCCGCGGTATTGAGCACGGGACAGTGGGTGCGACTCGATGGCCGTGACGTGCAGAACCTCGATGCCCGCATCATCGTCGGCACCCGTTACCGCCTCGAACAGGAGGTGCGCGCCGGGCGTTTCCGCGAGGATCTCTACCACTTGCTCAACGTCGCGCCGATCCCCGTTCCGCCGCTGCGTGAGCACGCCGAAGACGTCACCGAGCTGCTCCAGTATTATGTTAATCTGCTCGGCGACAGGGAGGGCCTGCCGTACCGCAGCTTTTCCGTCGCCGCGCAGAATCGCTTGCGCCATTACCATTGGCCGGGCAATATCCGCCAGTTGGAAAACCTGGTGCGGCGCATGCTGGTGGGGGGGCTGGAATCACAGATCGAGTTGGATGAGGTCGAGATGATCCTCAGCAGCCAGCAGGAAGACGCCGAGCCTGTCGCCACCCATTTCAATCTCCCCCTGCGGCAGGCGCGCGAACAGTTTGAAAAGGCCTATCTGGAATATCATCTGCGCCAGACCGGCTGGAGCGTGGGCAAGGTGGCCAAGCAGGTGGGCATGGAACGCACCCACCTGTACCGCAAACTGAAATCACTGGGCATAGACACCCGGCGCGACAAGCAGAGTCAAAGTTGAAGAGATGAAAATCATCATTCTCGGCGCCGGCCAGGTCGGCACATCGGTTGCGGAGGTCCTCGCCAGCGAGGCCAGCGACATTACCGTGGTCGATGTCGACAGCAAGAAGCTCGAGGCCCTGCGCGACCGCCTCGACATCGGCACCGTGCAGGGCGAGGCCGCCCACCCCGAGGTGCTGGCCCAGGCCGGCGCCGAGGATGCCGACATGATCCTCGCCGTCACCAACAGCGACGAGATCAACATGATCGCCTGCCAGGTCGCCTACACCCTGTTCCACACCCCCACCAAGATCGCCCGCGTGCGCAGCGTCGGCTACCTCTCGCACCCACAGCTGTTCACCCAGGAGGCGCTGCCGGTGGACGTGCTGATCAGCCCCGAGCAGCTGGTCACCGACTACGTGCAGCGCCTGATCGAGTATCCGGGCGCCCTGCAGGTGCTGGACTTCGCCGGCGGCAAGGTGCAGCTGGTGGCGGTGAAGGCCTACTACGGCGGTCCCCTGGTGGGTCACGAGCTGAAGGCCCTGCGCGAACACATGCCCGGCATCGAGACCCGCGTGGCCGCCATCTATCGCCGCGGCCAGGCCATCGTGCCCGAGGGCAATACCGTCATCGAGGCCGACGACGAGGTGTTCTTCATCGCCGCCAGGCGCCACATCCGCGTGGTGATGAAGGAACTGCGACGCCTCGACAAGCCGGTCAAGCGCATCATTCTCGCCGGCGGCGGCAACATCGGCATCCGCCTGGCCCGGGCCCTGGAAGACAAGTACCAGGTCAAGCTCATCGACCACAATCCACAGCGCTCGCAGAAGATCTCCGAGGAACTGGAGAAGACCCTGGTGCTGTTCGGCGACGCCGCCGACGAGGAATTGTTGCTGGACGAAAACATCAACCACACCGACGTGTTCTGCGCCGTCACCAACGACGACGAGGCCAACATCCTCTCCGCCATGCTGGCCAAGCGCCTCGGCGCCAAGAAGGTGATGGCGCTGATCAACCGCTCGGCCTATGTCGACCTGGTGCAGAGCGGCATCATCGACATCGCCATCTCGCCCCAGCAGGCCACCATCGGCAGCCTGCTGACCCATGTGCGCCGTGGCGACGTGACGGCGGTGCACTCGCTGCGTCGCGGCGCCGCCGAGGCCATCGAGGCGGTGGCCCATGGCGACAAGGCCTCGTCGCGCGTGGTCGGCCGCGCCATCGAGGACATCGATCTGCCGCCGGGCACCAGCATCGGTGCCATCGTGCGCGGTGACGAGGTGATGATCGCCCATCACGACACGGTGATCCAGGCCGAGGACCACGTCATTTTGTTCGTTGTCGACAAGGAACGCATCCCCGAGGTGGAGCGCCTGTTCCAGGTCAGCGCCACCTTCCTCTGAGCCGCGAATACATGCAACACAGCGCCATTCAACGCATCGTCGGCCTGCTGGTGATGGTCTTCAGTTTCAACATGTTGCCGCCCGTGGCCGTCGGCCTGTGGTACGGCGACGGCGCCATCCTGCCCTTCGTCAGCGCCTTTCTGGGCCTGTTCGTCCTTGGCGCCCTGTTGTGGTTGCCGGTGCGCAAGGTGCAGCGCGACATGCGCCTGCGCGACGGCTTCATCATCGTCGCCGTGTTCTGGCTGGTGCTGGGGCTGTCCGGCTCGGTGCCCTTCTTGCTGTCGGACAACCCGCACATGTCGCTCACCGACTCGGTGTTCGAGTCCATTTCCGCGCTGACCACCACCGGCGCCACGGTGATCACCGGCATCGACGACCTGCCGCACTCGATCCTGTTCTACCGCCAGCAGCTGCAATGGATGGGCGGCATGGGCATCATCGTGCTGGCGGTGGCCATCATGCCCATGCTGGGCATCGGCGGCATGTCCCTGTATCGCGCCGAGACCCCGGGGCCGATGAAGGACAACAAGCTCACACCGCGCATCACCGAGACCGCCAAGGCCCTGTGGTACATCTACCTGGGCCTCACCGTGGCCTGCGCAACGGCTTACTGGCTGGCGGGGATGACGCCCTTCGACGCCATCGCGCACAGCTTCTCCACCATCGCCATCGGCGGCTTTTCCACCCACGACGCCAGCATGGGCTATTTCAACAGCGCCCTGATCGAGTCCGTGGCGGTGGTGTTCATGCTGCTGGCGGGGATCAATTTCGCCATCCACTTCGTCGCCTGGCGCGGCAACAGCGTGCGCCCCTACCTGCACGACCCGGAGGTGCGCACCTATGCCGCGGTGCTCGGCTTCAGTGCCCTGGTGTCCAGCACCTACCTGTACTTCACCGGCACCTTCGATACCTATGGCACCTCCCTGCATCATGGCATCTTCCAGGCCGTATCCATCGGCACCACCACCGGCTTCACCACCGCCGACTACTACGCCTGGCCCGGCTTCCTGCCGGTGCTGCTGCTGTTCACCAGCTTCATCGGCGGCTGCGCCGGCTCCACCGGTGGCGGCATCAAGGTGATCCGCTTCCTGCTGCTGGTGAAACAGGGCATGCGCGAGGTGTTTCGTCTCATCCACCCCAACGCCCAGCGTCCGGTGAAGATCGGCAACAAGCCGGTACCGGAGCATGTGATCAATGCGGTATGGGGCTTCTTCGCCCTCTACGTGGGCTCCTTCGCGGTGATGATGCTGGTGATCATGGCCACCGGCATGGACCAGGTGTCCGCCTTCTCCGCCGTCGCCGCGAGCATGAACAACCTCGGCCCCGGCCTCGGTGAGGTGGGCAGCAACTACAGCAGCATCAACGATGTCGCCAAGTGGGTGCTGTGCTTCGCCATGCTGCTGGGGCGGCTGGAGATCTTCACCCTGTTGGTACTGCTCAGTCCGGCCTTCTGGCGTAAATAACGAACACGGGAAGGAAATCCATGCAGATACTGCTCGCCGATGACCATCCGCTGTTCCTCGATGGCATGCGTCACATCTTTTCGCAACTGGAGACGCCGGTACAGGTGCACTGCGCCGAGAGCGGTGCGGCGGCCCTGCGGCTGCTGCGCGGAGAGACCGAATTCGATCTGCTGCTGCTGGACCTGGGGCTGCCCGACACCGATGGCCTGGGCCTGCTGCGCATCCTGCGCGACGAGGCCATCCTGGTGCCGGTGGTGGTGGTCTCCGCGAGTGAAAACCTGCACCAGATTCGCGCCGCCCTCGATGCCGGCGCCTTGGGATTCATTCCCAAGTCACACCACGCCGAAGACATGCTGGGGGCCATCCGCCGGGTGCTCGAGGAAGGCGAAACCTATCTGCCGGACGACATCCGCGAGCGTATCGCGCAACTGGAAATGAGCGAGGAGACCCCCGCCGGCCGCGGCATCACCGCGCGCCAGCAGCAAGTGCTGGCCTTGCTGGCCCAGGGGCTTGCCAACAAGCAGATCGCGCAACGCCTGAATCTCACCGAGCACACGGTCAAGGCCCACCTGGGCGCGCTGTTTCAGGCGTTGAAGGTCGCCAATCGCACTGAATGCGTGCAGAAGGCCCAGCGCCTCGGCCTGCTGACGGGCGATGCCCCGTCAAGCTGAGTCGGTCGCCAGCAGTTGCTGTAACGCGACCCGCAGGCGTGCCGGCTTGACCGGTTTGTGCAATACCCGATAGCCCGCCGTACCGGCGATCTGCAAGCGCTCCGGGGCCGTGTCGCCGGTAAGGATCAGGCCCGGCACATGGGCCCCATGGGTGGCCTGCAGGGCCTCGATGGCCTCGATGCCGGTGTGATGATCACGCAGGCGCAGGTCGGCCAGGATGACGTCCGGCCCGCGCCCACGGGCCGCCAGCCGCTGCTCCGCCTGTTGCAGGGATTCCGCTGTCAGCACCTCGAATCCCCAGCGCTGCAGGATCTCGCGCATGCCCTCGAGGATGTCCGTCTCGTCATCGATCACCACCACCAGCCGCTGCGCCGCTCGCAGGCTCGGCTGCGCCACGCCGCTGCGCCGCTCCAGCACCGCCTCGGCGCGGCCCTGGGGCAGGCCGATGCAGAACGCCGAGCCCTTGCCCGGGGTGGAATAGACCTGCAAGGGGTAGTCCAGCAGGTTGCACAGGCGCTGCACGATGGCCAGGCCCAGGCCGAGGCCCTTGGTGCGGTCGCGCTCGGGATTGTCGAGCTGCTGGAATTCGTCGAAGATGTGATCGATCTCCGCCTCCGGGATGCCGCGCCCGGTGTCCCGCACCTGTACCTCCACCCAGCCCGCGCGGCGGCGGCAGCCCACGCTGACACGGCCTGTCTCCGTATAGCGAATGGCATTGCTGATCAGGTTGCGCAAGATGCGTTCCAGCAACACGGGATCGGACTGCACCACCACGCTGCAGGGCAGCAGGCGGAATGTCAGCCCCTTCTGCTCCGCCAGGGCGCGGAACTCCCCCTCCAGCTTTTCCAGCACGCGCGCCAGGGGAAAGTCCTCCACCTGCGCCTCCACCACGCCGGCATCGAGACGGGAGATATCCAGCAGGGCGTTGAACAGCTTGCCCAGGGCGTCCAGCGAGACATCCACCTGTGACAGCAGGCGGAGGCGGGTGGCCTCATCCTGGACACTCCGCAAGGCATCGACGAACAGGCCCAGGGCATGCAGCGGCTGACGCAGGTCGTGACTGGCGGCGGCCAGGAAACGCGACTTGGCGAGATTGGCCTGCTCGGCAATGGCCTTCTGCTCACGCAGTTCCGCGACCAGGGCCAGGTTCTCGAAACGCAAGCGCAGGGACTGCACCAGCGAACGGTGCACATTGCGTGCGAAGATCAGGTTCACCGCCAGGAACACCAGGGTCAGGATGGCGAGGATGTATCCCTGGCTGCCGATCCCGGCCAAGCTCCAGCTCAGGCCGATCAGGGCCGGCACCGCATAGGCGGCGTAGGCGGGCGGATAGGCCGACAGGGAGGGCATGGAGCCCGCCGCCATGCCGAGAATGATCATCACCAGGCTGATGAGGTAAAAGGGATTGTCCGGTTGCATGAAGAGAAAGGCGGCCGCGCCCCACAGACAGCCCGATAGCCCCGACGTCAGGGCAAAGATCCAGCCCCAGCGGCGCATTTCGTCGTCGTCGAGATCGAGCCGGTCGAAGCGCGCCGCCAGCTGCCAGCGCAGCAGGCTGAAGGCGTACTGTATGGCCACCCAGGACATCAACAGCCCTGTATCCACCGCCTCCCAAAAGAGGACGGCGATGCCCGTGGCAACGACGACCACGGCGATCAGCACGAAGGGCAACTGCGCCCGCAACAGGTAAATCTTGTCCCGGTGAATCTGCGCCTCGAAGCCGGCCGGCGCCGTGTCCGTGGTGTCGTTCAAAGCCTCTCTCCAGCTGCCTTTTCAAACCATCAGGTGCCGAGTCTACACAACCCCGCGCCAGCACCTAATTAGACTTCTGGCTAATACCCGCTCCGGATTTGCGCTGATAACCTCCCGGCGGTAAGTACATGACAACCGAGATAGAGGACATCCCCATGCACCTTCGACCCAAGCGAAACCTGCCTCCCGGCCTCTGGCTGGCGGCCATCATCTTGCTCACCCTTCTGCTCGGCGCCTGTGACAACGGCGCCGCCACGCCCGAGGAACAGCCCGCCGCGCCGGAGGGCCTGGAGGAGGAACCCCTTGCCACGGCGGCGAAGATCGACGGCTACATCCTGGAGGACAGCCGCCAGATCGACGATAACACCATGGAATACACCTACCGCGCCCGTCTGAGCAACGACGATTTTCCCGCCAGCCAGGTCACCGCGCGCATCGTCGAGGCCCCGGACGGCATCACCCTCATCGATGACACCCTGAACTTCGACACCGTCGCCGCCAACGGCCGCCAGGAAAGCCGCAACAGCTTCGTCCTGCGCCATGATCTCGGCCAGCCCTTCCGCGTCGAAGACCTGGTGTGGGCCATCGAGGCCGAGCGCGAGGCCAGCCTCAGTATCGAGGCCGGCCAGCTGGAACTGCGCCTGGGGCTCGGCGAGAGCCGCGACATCCATTACAGCCTGCTGGCCTACAGCCCCGCTGGCGTCACCCGCGAGCTGATCCTGCGCGAGAGCGTCGCCCCCGGCCTGCGCCTGGGCAACGACAACAGCGGCGCCATCCGCCTCGCCGCCGGCAGCAACAGCTATCGCCTCGGCCAGACGCTGACTGCCGTCGAAACCGGCCGCTTCGAACTCAACCTGCGCGCCAGCCTGCCTGGTGCCGGTCTTGAACGCCATGTGCGCATCAGTGTCATCGTCGAGGCCGACAGCGACGGCGATGGCGTGCCCGACGAACTCGACCTGTGCCCCGACAGCACCGCCGGCGACAGCGTCGACAACGCCGGCTGCGCGGCTACCGACGTGGTCGACAGCAGCGCCTTCCGCGACCTGCAAGTGGGTCAGATCACCTTCCGCGTGCGCGAGGACAATCTCGAAGAGCACTACATGAACGGCATGCTCACCAGCCTGAACGCCAGCGGCTCGCTGCTGCTGCTCACGCCGATGGGCGAGATGGTGATTCAGGAGGCCGAACTGGTGTTCGAATATGGCGCCGGCGGTCTGGGCGGCATCGAACGTCTGCGCGGCACCGCCCAGGTGCCCTTTCCCGACCTCGGCATCCTCGCCGGCGCCGAGATCGGCACCCCGGCGATGGCCGACGTGGGCCTGGACTACGGCAGCAACCTGGCCGACCTGGAGGCGCCGCTGGTGGACGACCGCCAGTACCTGTTCTTCCGCTTCAGCGCCGGCTTCGAGGCCAGCGTCGGCGCCATCGGTTTCGAGGCCCCTGGCGGCCAGTCCATCACCTTCGCCCTCGACCCGCAGGACCCCTTCTTCTTCCTCACCGGCAGCCTGGCCGGCCTGTCCGAGATCGCCGGCGTGGAAGACCTTGGCATCGCCATGTCCCTGCAGGGCCTGATCCCCTTCGTCCCCGATACCACCTGGGGCATCGGTGACGACATTGGCAACTTCGATGCCAATCTGTATCTGCAGGGCGTCATTCCCTTCGCCCGTCTGCCACTGAACCTGGATGGCTCACTGGTGGTCGACGTGGACGCCAACGACGACGGCAACACCCTCTTCAACAGCCTCGCGCCGGACGTGGAATACGGCGGCAACGGCACTCTCAACGTCGGCGTCGACTTCCTCAAGTTCTTCAGCTTCGGCTTCGAACTGGGCAGCGCCAGCCTCGGCATCAAGCTCGCCGAGGAGGGGCAGCAGGCCTACTTCAGTGGCCAGCTCGACCCCGACACCGACTTCCTGCCGCAGGAACTGGTGCCGATCCGGCCCAGCAACACGGTCAACATGGCTGGTCTGATCAGCGACGACATCGCCCGCTCCTTCCTGCGTGGCGAGGGGGAATACCGCCTCGATGCCTCGACCCTGAGCCGGTTCGTGGGCGCCGAACTCAACGACCTGACCGCCACCAGCGCCAGCTTCAGCGCCGACCGCAACGGCGTGCGCCTGACCGGCCTGACGCGCAGCAGTATCTACCCCGGCGTCGGCTTCGACGGCGATGCCCAGCTGGACGCCCATTTCACCGGCGTGCCCGGCGACTGGGGCATCGGCATCAGCGGCAACATGGACATCGCCGGCACCCCCATCAGCCAGGGGCAGCTTAACGTCAGCAGTGCCGGACTAAGCCTCAGCGGCGACTTCGTCACCCCGCTGACGCGTATCGGCATGAGCGGCCAGATCGACGCCCGCGGCATCGAGATGCGCGGCAACACCGGCATCACCATCCCCATCAGCGTGGTGGAGGCGGTCAGTGAGTGGGTGGTGGATGGCGCCATCTGCGGCTACGAGAAGGTGACGGATGCCGCCATCTGTGGCGCCGAAACCGTCACCAACGGCGCCATCTGCGGCTACAATACCGTCACCAGCGCGGCCATCTGCGGCACCCGATGGGTTACCGACATCGCCACCTGCGGCTGGAGCCTGATCACCGGCCAGGGAGGATGCAATGTCGCCAAGACCTGCCAGGTCGCCAAGTCCTGCTCCGTGCCCAAGAGCTGCGACATTCCGCGCGGCTGTTACACCAGCGTCGACCTCAACCTGCCCAAGGGCGAGTTCCGCGGCGACATCGCCCTGCTGCTGGGCAACCAGGGCATCGGCGGCGAAGTGAGTGGTGACTACTGCTTCAACGGCGACTGCACCACCCTCAGCGGCGGCCGGATCAAGGCCGGCAGCGACGGCCTGGAGGCCTGCATCACCATCCCCGGCGGCATCGGCGAGGTGTGCACGCCGTTCTGAGCGGCGCATCAGGCGTCAGCTCAAGGGAGAGGCCGGCAGAGATGCCGGCCTCTTTTTTGTCCCGGCTTTAGCTGTGCCGGACTCAGCCTACGATCAGCTTTGCCCCCACCAGCAGGGTGATCACCTCGAAGGCGCGCTTGATCCAGCGGTTGCCCTGGGTGATGGCCAGATGGGCGCCGGCATAGCCGCCCAGCGCCGAGCCCAGCAGCAGGGCCGGTAGCCAGGACCACTGCGGGTCGCCGAGGATGCTCAGGGTCACGGCGCCGCTGCCGTTCCAGAACAGGCCTACCAGCACCAGCGTGTGTGCCACCGCGCGTTGGTAGTCGAGGCCGAACCAGCCCACCAGCCAGAGGGTGACGAACAGGCCGGTGCCGGAGGTCAGGGAGCCGTTGAGTACACCGATCAGGAACAGCACCGCGCCGCCCAGCGCCAGGCGCCAAAGGCCGCGCGGCATGGCGCGCGCGTGCTGGCCGAGGCCTGGCTTGAACACCGAATACAGCCCCAGGCCGACGGTGAGCAGGCCGAGGGCGATCTCGGCCTGGCGGTCCGGCACGAAGAGGATGAAGCTGGCGCCGAGGATCACCCCCGGCAGGCCACACAGCAGGATGAACCCGGTCAGACGGCCGTCCAGGCTGCCCTCGCGCAGGTTGCGCACCGTGGCGCCGACACCGAGCGCCACGCTGGCGATCTTGTGCGTCGCCAGCGCCACGCCGAAGGGCAGGCCGAGGAAGATCAGGATGGGGAACTGCAGCAGCCCCGCGCCGCCGCCGGCGAAGGCGGAAAAGACGTTCGCCACCAGGGAGACGACGAACAAGAGGAGTTGGGTGGGCCAGTCCATGATTCTCCGTGTGCCGGGAACAGGGCGTTTGCTGGCTCGGGCCACGCCCGCGATGATTTTACCGGGCTGTTCCCGCGGTCATCGTGGCTGCGGCTTCAGCCGTGAATGAATGACGGCCTCGATCGCGCTCGAAGCCGCACCCGCATGCCGCGGACGCAGAAAAGGCCGGCGCTCAGTGTGCGTACTCGAAGGCCTCGCACAGCAGGTGCAGCATGAGGATGTGCGCCTCCTGGATGCGGGCGGTGGCGTTGACGCCGATGGTCAGCGCCGTGTCCACCCGTTGCGCCAGGCGGCCGCCGTCGCGGCCGAGCAGGCCGACCGTCTGGATGCCGTGGTCGCGGGCGTAGTCCACGGCGCGCAGCACGTTGGCGGAATTGCCGGAGGTGCTGATGCCGATGAGCAGGTCACCGGGGCGCGACAGGGCCTGCAACTGGCGCGAGAATACCTGTTCGAAGCCGTAGTCGTTGCCGATGGAGGTGAGCGCCGAGGCGTCGGTGGTGAGCGCCACCGCCGGGTAGCCGGGGCGGTCCATGGAGTAGCGGCCGGTGAGTTCGGCGGCGAAGTGCTGGGCGTCGGAGGCGGAGCCGCCGTTGCCGCAGACGAATACCGTGCCGCCCTGCTCGAAGGTGGCCTGAATCTGTTGCGCGACGGCGCGCAGCTCGTCGGCCAGGCCGGCGACGAAGTCGATGGCCTCGCGGTGCGCCGCGATGGCGGCGGGCACGTCGATGGACATCTCAGTCGTCCTTGAGCACGTATTCCGCGCCGCAGTAGGGGCATGTGGCCCTGCCGCCGGTCTGTTCGATGGGCAGGAATACGCGCGGGTGCGAGTTCCACAGGCTCATGCCGTCCAGGGGACAGTGCAGGGGCAGGTCCGCGCGGGTGATCTCGTAGCGGTGCTGGGCGTTGGGTTCGATGGTCTGGGCTTGTGCCATGGTTGTCTCTCTGCTGTTTGCCGCGTGTAGGGTGGGCACCACCCACCGTTACTTGGTTCGAATGCGCTGGTGGACGATGCCCACCCTGCGCCACTCTCTCTTTCTTGTGTGTGGGAACGGCTTCAGCCGCGACAGCCTTGCAGGGCGATGTTCGCGGCTGAAGCCGCTCCTACAGGTTCTTTCATTGATTGACCGCCGCCAGCCATTCCTGGTGCTGGCCGTGGCGACCATGCACCACGTCGAAGTACAGGGTCTGCAATTCTTTGGTGATGGGACCGCGGCCGCCGTTGCCGATGGGGCGGTTGTCCAGCTCGCGGATCGGCGTCACCTCGGCGGCGGTGCCGGTGAAGAAGGCCTCGTCGGCGACGTACACTTCGTCGCGGGTGATGCGTTTCTCCACCACCTTCAGGCCCAGTTCGGCGGCCAGGATCATGATGGTGTCGCGGGTGATGCCTTCCAGCGCCGAGGTCAGTTCGGGGGTGTAGAGCACGCCGTTGCGCACCACGAAGATGTTCTCGCCACTGCCCTCGGCGACGAAGCCGTCCACGTCCAGCAGCAGGGCCTCGTCGTAGCCGTCGGTCATGGCCTCCTGCAGGGCCATGATGGAGTTGATGTAGTTGCCGTTGGACTTGGCCTTGCACATGGTCACGTTGACGTGGTGCCGGGTGAAGGACGAGGTCTTGATGCGGATGCCCTTCTCCATGCCGTCGGCGCCCAGGTAGGAGCCCCATTCCCAGGCCGCCACGACCACGTGGGCCTTGAGGTTGTCGGCGCGCAGGCCCATGCCCTCGGAGCCGTAGAACACCATCGGTCGCAGGTAGGCGGTGTCGAGTCCGTTTTCGCGCACTACGGCCAGCTGGGCCTGGTTGAGGGTCGCCTTGTCGAAGGGCATGGGCATGTTGAGGATCTTGGCCGAGCGGAACAGGCGGTCGGTATGCTCCTGCAGGCGGAAGATGGCGGTGCCGTGGCTCTCGGTATGATAGGCGCGCACGCCCTCGAAGACGCCCATGCCGTAGTGCAGGGTGTGGGTGAGTACGTGCACCTTGGCCTCGCGCCAGGGGACCATTTTGCCATCCAGCCAGATGAGACCGTCGCGGTCGTCCATCGACATAAGTCTGTTACTCCTCTTTCTACCGTTTATTGCTTGATTCACCACAGGGACACGGAGAAAAGATTTTTGATTTCTTGCCAATCTTTTCTTTTCGCCGTGACCTCCTCTCCGTGACCTCCGTGTCTCTGTGGTGAATCACTGCAAACCATCAATCTTCGAGATACTTACGCCAGATGCGCCTCACCGCCTTGCGCGCGTCGCTGAAGCGCGCCGCCGCCACCTGCGCGGGCCGCTCCTGCAGCGCCTGCCGATGCGCCTCGGCGCGATAGGCGCGGTAGGCGTCGCTGAGTACGCGGCATTCCTCGATGGTAAAAAAACCATGCGCGGCGAGGCCGGCCAGGATGCGGATATTGTCCGTGAAGTCGGTCAGATCCGGGGCCTGGTGCGCCCAGCGCAGAACCCCGAATTGAACCATAAATTCGATATCGGCGATACCGCCACGCCCTTGTTTGAGGTCGAACCGCCCGGCGGGCTCCCGCCCCAGGTTTTCGCGCATGCGCTCGCGCATCTCTCGCACCTCCTTGCGCAGCAGCCGTGGGTCGCGCTCGCGGGTCAGTACCTCGCGGCGCACGCGGCGGAATTGCTGCGCAACGTCCTTGTCGCCGGCCACCACCCGGGCCCGCACCAGGGCCTGGTGTTCCCAGATCCAGGCCTTGTTTTTCTGGTAGTCCTCGAAGCCGGGCAGGCCCGCCACCAGCAGGCCGGAGGCGCCGCTGGGGCGCAGGCGCATGTCCACCTCGTACAGCGTGCCGGCGGGGGTCAGGGTGGTGAGGATGTGGATGATGCGCTGGCCGAGGCGGGCGTAGAACACCGCGTCCGCCACCACCTTCGGCCCCGTGGTCACGGCCTGGCTGACCGGCGTGGCATCGTTGCTGGCGTGCAGGAATACCATGTCGAGATCCGAGCCATAGCCCAGCTCGATGCCGCCCAGCTTGCCGTAGGCGACGATGGCGAAGCCCTTTTCTCCATCGGGGCCATCGCCGGCCGTGGAGGGTCTGCCGTAGCGCCGGGTGAGGTCAGCCCAGGCCAGCGCCAGCACCCGCTCGAGGATCACCTCGGCGATGTGGGTGAGGTGGTCGCTGACCACCATCAACGGTACGGCGTCCATCACGTCGGCGGCGGCCACGCGCAGCACCGCCGCCTGCTTGAACTGGCGCAGCACGTCCATGGCCTGTTCCAGATCGCCGTCGGCCACGGCGTCCAGCCGATGCCGCAGTTCGGCGGCCAGTTCGTCGCGGGTGGCTGGCGCGTACAGGCTGCGCGCGTCCAGCAGTTCGTCCAGCAGCAGGGGGTATTGCACCAGCCTGGCCGCGATCCATGGGCTGGCGGCGCACAGGCGCACCAGTTGCGAGAGGGCCACGGGGTGTTCCACCAGCAGGGCCAGATAGGCGCTGCGGCGGGCTACTGCCTCGACCAGTTTCAGCAGCCGCTGCAGGACCGCATCGGCCTCGTCGTGTGCGCCCGCCGCCGCCAGCAGCAAGGGCATCAGCCGGTCCAGCCGTTCGCGGCCGGCGCGATGCAGGGTGCGGTAGCGCGAGCTGTCGCGCAGGGCGTTGAGCTGGCGCAGCACGGTGTCGGGATCAT
>Ga0256839_1002958_pt1 | contig 18135 bp, 17 predicted proteins | sample 354166metaG_FD_185968 | JGI IMG/M metagenome (GOLD analysis project Ga0256839, IMG submission 185968) | Hydrothermal vent microbial communities from Mid Atlantic Ridge, Atlantic Ocean - 354-166 | ecosystem: Environmental > Aquatic > Marine > Hydrothermal vents | place: Atlantic Ocean: Mid... | reverse complement strand
CCTGTTGCAACGCAGGGGTGTTGTTGCTGAGCCTGCTGGATAAAGTAGTGATAGAGCCGCTCTCCTTTGTCGGGAGCGGCTGCAGGCGTGAAACTGGGTCGAGTTCCCTTGTGGGTATCTGCAGGCAGGGTGAATTGTGGCACCAGCAATAAACCACCCCTCACCTGTTGCAGGCTCAGGTTCATTTTCCCTTCATCATCTTCAAATACCCGGTAACTGAGCAGGCGTTGCAGCAGCCGGTCTGCGCTACTTTCGTGATCATCTCTCTCAACACCGAGTAGTACCAGCAGGCCATGGTCTATTTGTCCGACCACTTTATCATTAATCGCTACCTTGGCACGGCTAACGCGCTGTAAGAGTCCGATCATTGCTGTTTATCCCTCTGAATTTGGCGACGTGCAGGCATAAAAAAACACCCGCCACCCTGATGATAACATCGGGTAGCGGGTGTTTTTAGCTGAGGCTGTTATTTGCCGGAGCGACCGGCGCGCTTGCGCTCATTTTCGGTGAGTAGCTTCTTGCGTGGACGAATATGGTTGGGTGTCACTTCAACCAGCTCATCATCATCAATAAACTCTAACGCTTGCTCTAGGGTATGGGTAATGGGGGTGATCAGTGATTGTGCTTCATCGGTACCCGATGCGCGTACATTGGTCAGCTGCTTACCTTTCAGTGCATTAACCACCAAGTCGTTGGTACGGCTGTGTATGCCGATGATCATCCCTTCATAGACTTCGGCACCGTGGCCAATAAACAGGCGGCCACGCTCTTGCAAGTTGAACAGGGCATTGGTCAGTGCTTTACCCGCCGCATTGGCAATCATTACGCCATTCATGCGGGTGCCATATTCGCCTTTCTTTAGTGGGCCATAATGCTCGAAGATGCTGAACATTAAACCGGTGCCCTGAGTTGCGGTAAGAAACTCGGTACGAAAGCCGATCAAGCCGCGTGAAGGGATGATAAAGTCGATGCGAACGCGACCCTTGCCATCCAGCTCCATATTGTTCATTTCGCCACCACGAGTGCCCAGCTTCTCCATGATGGTGCCTTGGTGTTGCTCCTCAACATCGATGGTTAACTGCTCGTAAGGCTCCTGCTTTTTACCATCAATTTCACGGAAAATAACCTCAGGACGCGAGACACCCATCTCAAAACCTTCACGGCGCATGGTTTCGATCAATACAGAGAGGTGAAGCTCACCACGGCCTGAAACGCGGAATTGATTGGCATTTCCAGTCTCTTCAACCCGCAGCGCCACATTGTGAATGAGCTCTTGATCTAGGCGCTCTTTAATTTGGCGTGAGGTGACAAACTTACCATCAAGACCTGCAAAGGGAGAGTTATTAACCTGGAATGTCATGCTGACCGTTGGCTCATCAATGCTCAAAGGCGCAAGGGCTTCAACAGCGGCAGGGTCACACAACGTGTCAGATATGCTTAATCCATCAATGCCGGTGAAACAGATGATGTCACCCGCCTGCGCCTCTTCAACTTCGATGCGCTCTAGGCCCATGAAGCCCATTAGCTTCAGGATGCGCGCATTGCGACGCTCGCCGTCTGGGCCTACCACGGTTACCTGGGTGTTGGTTTTGACGCGGCCACGGGCGATGCGACCGATACCGATAACGCCGACATAGCTGTTGTAATCAAGCTGTGAAACTTGCAGCTGGAAGGGGTCTTCAATCTCAACTTGTGGCGGGTGAACCTTGTCGACGATGGTTTGCAGCATGGGGGTCAGGTCGCCGTCTCGAACCGTGTCTTCAAGGCCAGCAAAACCATTCAGACCAGAGGCGTAGACAACCGGAAAGTCCAGCTGCTCATCTGTAGCACCTAGGTGGTCAAATAGATCGAAGGTTTGATCCAGTACCCACTGAGGGCGTGCACCCGGACGATCGATTTTATTAATTACCACGATTGGCTTAAGGCCGCGACTCAGTGCTTTTTGTGTTACAAAGCGAGTTTGTGGCATTGGCCCTTCGACGGAATCAACCAGCAGTAGTACCGAGTCAACCATGGAGAGTACACGCTCTACTTCACCACCAAAGTCGGCGTGTCCAGGAGTGTCCACAATGTTGATGTGGTACTTGCCCCATTTAATTGCGGTTGGCTTGGCCAGGATGGTAATGCCGCGTTCACGCTCTTGGTCGTTGGAGTCCATCGCACGCTCTTCCAGCTGAGTGCGCTCATCCAATGTGTCGGATTGCTTAAGAAGTTGGTCAACCAAGGTTGTTTTGCCATGGTCGACATGGGCAATGATGGCGATATTACGTAAATTCTCGATCACAGTAGTAAACTCGATGATTAATTGAATGGCGCGGATTGTACAGTAAGTGGACAGATTGTTCCTAGTCCCCTGAGCGATTATTTGACGATTTAACGATGAAAAGGCATGATCCAAGCAATATTCAGCAAAATATCGACAAAATGAAGCAAAAAGACGCCCCTTTCAAAGTTTTTTTAATTAAATGGCTACTGCACCTTTTCGCGCTGTTGCCCCTGCGTGTGGCGCACGCCATTGGTCATCTTTTGGGGTTGCTTTTATGGCATTTTTCAGCCAACAGCCGCCGGGTGGTGTTAAAAAACATCGCACTCTGCTTTCCTAGTATGAGCGAATCATCACAAATTAAATTGGCGAAAGCTAATCTGCTTGAAACCGGTAAAAACATGACTGAATTAGGGGCGATCTGGCTCTGGCCAGCTGACAAAACGCGACAACTGGTAAAGCAGGTGAGTGGCGCTGAGCTTATTGAACAAGCAAATAGCCAGCAGCAGGGGATTATCTTTGTTGCACCTCACCTAGGGTGTTGGGAGTTGATTGGCCTCTACTACCCGATGCTCTGCCTCTATCGACCACCGCGAATGAAACAGCTAGACCCTATTATCAGAAAGGCACGCACCCGGAGTGGCACTCGGCTGGCACCCACTGATGCCAGGGGTGTGCGTGCGATACTGCAGGCATTGCGAAAAGGTGAGGCCACTGGGATTTTGCCCGATCAGGATCCGGGGCGTGGCAATGGCTTGTTTGTGCCTTTTTTTGGTGTGGAGGCAAACACCATGACCTTGGTCTCCAAATTGGCAATTAAGAGCAAGGCAAAAGTGATCTTTGCCTATGCAGAACGGTTACCAAGAGGCGAGGGTTATCACTTGCATTTCATCCCCGCTAACGAAGAGATATATGGTGATCACTCAGTTGCTTATATGAACCAACAAGTCGAGCAGTTGATACGCCAAGCACCCCGTCAATACATGTGGAGCTACAAACGCTTCAAGACCCGGCCAGAGGGTGAAAAAGGTGTGTATGACTAGGGCGTGCACCCTGTTTGTCGGATTACACACCAAGGGTGTGATAGTCGCCCTGTTGGGCGACCGCCTAACTCGGTTTATTCAACGGTTACTGATTTTGCAAGGTTGCGTGGCTGATCCACATCGGTACCTTTCAATATCGCAACATGGTATGAGAGCAGCTGCAACGGTATGGAGTAGATGATGGGGGCAATCACTTCATCGGTGGGTGATACCGACAACACCTCTACCCCATCACTGGCTTCCATTCCCGCATGCTCATCTGCGAAAACGTAGAGCTTTCCACCCCGCGCTTTGACCTCTTGCAGGTTGGATTTAAGTTTACCCAGCAGTTCATCGTTGGGAGCAACTGCTACGATGGGCATTTCATCATCTACCAGCGCTAATGGGCCATGTTTCAACTCACCCGCAGGGTAAGCTTCTGCATGAATATATGAGATCTCCTTAAGCTTGAGGGCACCCTCCATTGCAATCGGATAGTGGGTGCCACGGCCTAAGAACAGTGCGTGATGCTTATCTGAAAACCCTTCTGCCATCGCTTTGATGTCGTCATCCAGCTTGAGCACCTCCTCCACCTTGCGGGGTAAGGTTTTAAGCTCTTCAACCAGCTCAGCTTCTCGCTGCTCACTCATGCCGTTGCGTCGCCCCAATGACATCACTAACATGAGTAGCGCGGTCAGCTGGGTGGTAAAGGCTTTGGTCGATGCTACGCCAATTTCTGGGCCAGCGCGGGTCATCATTACCAAGTCAGACTCACGTACCAGTGAGCTTTCAGGTACATTACAGATCGATAGTGCATATTTGTAACCCATCTTTTTTGCTTCATGCAGTGCGGCGAGGGTATCGGCGGTTTCGCCGGACTGGGAGATGGTGACAAACAGCGAGTTTTTGTGTGCCAAGGGGCGGCGGTAGCGAAACTCGCTGGCCACTTCGACATTACAGGGCACCTTGGCAATCGCTTCCATCCAATAGCGGGCAACCACACCGGCGTGGTAACTGGTTCCGCAGGCAATAATGTCGACCCCTTTAATCTCATCAAATATCTTGGCCGCATTGGGGCCGAAGGACTCATCGATGACGCGGTGGTTACTAATGCGACCTTCAAGGGTGTCGTTTATCGCTCTTGGCTGTTCAAATATCTCTTTAAGCATGTAGTGGCGGTATTCACCTCGCTCGACCGAATCGGCACTCAGCTCGCTCTCTTTAATCGGACGCTCGACGATATTGCCGGCTTGGTCATAAATGGTCAGCTTATCCTTGGTAATATCGGCAATATCACCCTCTTGCAGAAAGATGAAGCGCTGTGTGACCGGGAGCAGGGCGGCCACATCAGAGGCGATAAAGTACTCACCAATTCCGATGCCAATCACCAGTGGACTGCCACTGCGTGCGGTAATTAACCGACCAGGCTCTTCCGCACTGATAACACCTAACGCATAGGCACCATCCAACTCTTTGATGGCTGATTTGACGGCATCCAGCAGGCTCTGTTTTTCAGCGATATGGTGCTGAAAAATCTGATGAACAATCACCTCTGTGTCTGTTTCAGAGGTGAACTCATAACCACTCTGATGCTGTTTTTCTCTCAGCTCTTCGAAATTTTCAATGATACCGTTGTGCACAACGGTGACCTGATTTCGGCAGGTGTGTGGGTGAGCATTTTTGACACTGGGTTCACCATGGGTCGCCCAGCGGGTATGCGCGATACCGACGTGGCCATGAAAGGTCTCGGTGATTTCGTTATCCAGACCCGCGACCTTGCCCTTAACCCGAACACGCTTGATGCTGTTATCGTCTGCTAGTAGCGCAATACCCGCTGAGTCGTATCCTCGGTATTCAAGTCGACGCAGACCCTCAAGCAATATTTGAGTAACATCACGCTCTGCAACAGCCCCAACAATTCCACACATACTATTCTCCTATGACTGTCTCTTTTTTGGGCGGTGCCAGCCCGCTACGCTTTTTTGTCGCACACGACTCAACGTAAGCGAATTTTTTGGTGCTGTGTGGCTGAGTGTCGTGCCTGCACCAATAGTGGCACCCTCTTCCACGGTAACGGGGGCGATCAGCTGACTATCTGAGCCAATAAAGACATCATCGCCAATGGTAGTTTGATGTTTATTTACACCATCATAATTACAGGTGATGGTGCCTGCACCAATATTGACACGCTTGCCCATGGCGGTGTCACCAATGTAACTTAAGTGGCTCACTTTGGAGCCTGCGCCAATGGTCGAGTTTTTAACTTCAACAAAATTGCCGACTTTTGCATCTTGATCCAACACCGTGCCGGGGCGTAGCCGTGCAAAGGGTCCAATCACTGCATTATTTCCGATGGTGCTATTTTCAATAATAGAGTTTGGCTCAATGGTGACATTATCGCCGATTGTGCTGTTAATAAGCGTGCAATTTGCCGCTACTTTGACACCGCTACCCAGCTTGTTGTTACCTTCAAACAGACAGTTAATGTCAATGGTCACATCTAGGCCGGTCGTCAGCTCGCCGCGGATATCAATGCGTGCTGGGTCACGCAATGTCACCCCATCAAGCATCAGTTGGGTCGCTTTTCTTTGTTGTAAATAACGCTCAAGCTCGGCCAGCTGTACACGATTATTTGCCCCTAGCGTCTCATCAATAGAGCTGGGGTTAACAGTGTTAATGACCACGCCCTCGTTGGCTGCCATGGCAATGACATCCGTCAGGTAGAATTCACCTTGTGCGTTATCACTATCCAAGGCATCAATCCAGAGGCGCAGCTTGTGGGAATCAACAGCCAACATCCCAGTATTGACTTCGTTTACTTTATGCTGCTCAGCGGTTCCATCTTTCTGTTCTACGATACGCTCAACCGCTCCGCTGGCGTTACGGATAATACGACCATAGCCGGTTGGGTTATCAAGATGGGCTGTGAGTAGGCCAAAGCCACTCTCCATCGCGCTGTTTACCAGCTTTTTTAATGTTTCGACCCGTACTAGTGGTACATCACCATAGAGCACCAACACCATGGATTCATCATCAATGGAAGGCATTGCGACCTCGACAGCATGACCGGTGCCGTTCTGCTGCTGTTGTAGAACCCAGTTTGCGTCAAGGTGAGAGAGTGCTGATTGTACCTGCTCGCCGCCATGCCCATATACAATGTGTATGGCATCCGCATTAAGCGCCTTGGCACTATCGTAGCTGTGCTCAAGCATCGACCGGTCACCGACGGTATGCAGAACCTTCGGCATCGTTGACTTCATTCGCGTTCCTTGGCCAGCAGCCAAGATTATCACCACAAGCTTTTGCATGGATCCCACCTTTTTATAAACCCGTCGTAGTTTAACAAAAAATATCGTAACTGCTCAGCGTATTCATCTTTTGCCTCCACTCTTGGTTATTTTCGTACTCAATTGGTTACATACTCGCTCTATGCGGCCTCTTTTTGCACGAAGATATCTCGGTCAGTAGCAAAATACAAATACCTTGAATAGTCACAAAGTATCTTTATTTTTTACACAAAAAAAGGGCAGTGTTTCCACTGCCCTTTTAGGGAATCGAAAAAATCTTTCGATTAATGGCCGACTTTATCGCGAATCTTCTGAATCGCTTTAAGTTGAGCCATCGCTTCAGCCAGAGAGGTCTGAGCTTTAGTGTAGTCGATTCCACTTTTGCGATCACTCATCGCCTCTTCGGCAAGTTGCTTTGCTTCAAGCGCAGCGGCCTCATCGATATCCTTGGCGCGAAGTGCGGTATCTGCAAGTACAGTCACGCAGTGTGGCTGTATCTCCAGAATACCACTGGATACGTAAAAGAACTCTTCACCTTCACTGGTCTGAACGCGAACTTCACCAGGACGCATCTGAGTCAGTAGGGGCGCGTGGCGCGGAAGCACACCGACATCTCCGTTGACTGAAGGTGCAAAAATCATTTCAGCGGTACCGGAAAAGATCAGTTGCTCTGCACTCACGATATCTACGTGCATTGTCATGGCCATATTATCCTCCTAGGAGTCGTTTACTGAATTACTTCAGTTTAGCGGCCTTTTCAACTGCCTCATCAATGCCGCCTACCATGTAGAAGGCTTGCTCGGGCAGGTGATCATACTCACCATCGATGATGCCTTTGAATCCAGCCAGCGTATCTTTCAGTGAAACATACTTGCCGGGTGCGCCGGTGAATACTTCTGCAACGAAGAATGGCTGTGAGAGGAAACGCTGAATCTTACGAGCACGCTGTACCGACTGCTTATCTTCTTCAGAAAGCTCATCCATACCGAGGATCGCGATGATATCTTTCAGCTCTTTATAGCGCTGAAGCGTACCTTGAACACCCCGTGCAACGTCGTAGTGATCCTGGCCAACAACCAGCGGATCCAGCTGACGTGAAGTTGAATCCAATGGATCGATTGCAGGATAGATACCCAGCTCGGCAATTGAGCGAGACAATACAACGGTCGCATCCAAGTGAGCAAAGGTCGTTGCAGGTGATGGATCAGTCAAATCATCCGCAGGTACATATACCGCCTGGATTGAGGTGATTGAGCCGGTCTTGGTCGAGGTGATACGCTCCTGAAGAACACCCATCTCTTCCGCCAGTGTTGGCTGGTAACCTACCGCTGAAGGCATACGACCCAGCAGTGCAGAAACCTCAGTACCGGCTAGTGTGTAACGGTAGATGTTATCCACGAAGAACAGGACATCACGACCCTCTTCACGGAAATATTCAGCCATTGTCAGGCCCGTCAGTGCAACACGTAGACGGTTTCCAGGTGGCTCATTCATCTGACCATATACTAAAGATACTTTATCAAGTACGTTTGAATCTTTCATCTCATGGTAGAAGTCATTACCTTCACGAGTACGCTCACCTACACCGGCGAATACCGAGTAGCCGCTGTGCTCGATGGCGATGTTACGGATCAGCTCCATCATGTTTACGGTTTTGCCTACACCCGCACCACCGAACAGACCCACTTTTCCGCCTTTGGCGAATGGGCAAACCAGATCGATGACTTTGATGCCAGTCTCAAGCAGCTCGGCTGCCGGTGAGAGCTCATCATAAGCTGGTGCTTTACGGTGAATACCCCAGCGAACTTCTTCGCCAATATCACCCGCATCGTCAATGGGTCTTCCCAATACATCCATGATGCGACCCAGTGTTTTGGTGCCAACCGGCACCTGAATAGCTGCACCAGTATTAACTACCTCAAGACCGCGCTTCGCGCCATCAGTTGAGCCCAGTGCAATACCACGAACAACACCGTCACCTAACTGTTGCTGAACCTCGATGGTCAGATCAATAGAGTCGACCGTCAGGGCGTCATAGATCTTTGGCAGTGCATCACGCGGGAATTCCACGTCGATTACAGCACCAATGATTTGTACAATTTTTCCCGAACTCATGTTTAAGTCCCCTTAAATTATTTACGTAATCTCTGCTCAGCCTCGGCCTAAACCGCCGCAGCACCTGCCACAATCTCTGAAATTTCCTGAGTGATCGCCGCTTGACGGGCTTTGTTGTAAACAAGTTTCAGCTCATCGATCAGCTCACCCGCATTATCGGTTGCAGCTTTCATTGCAACCATACGCGCAGCCTGTTCACATGCAGCATTCTCTACAACACCCTGGTAAACCAGTGATTCGACATAACGAACCAAAAGATCATCCAGTACCACTTTGGCTTCTGGCTCGTACATGTAGTCCCATTGATGCTTCATCTCTTCATTAATCTCTTCTGAAGAGACGGGCAGCAGCTGCAAAACCTGTGGATCTTGTGTCATGGTGTTAACAAAGCTGTTATGCACCACAAACAGACGATCCAGCTCACCGCTGTCATAAGCATCAAGCATCACTTTCACCGCACCGACAATGTCGGTAATGTGTGGGGCATCCCCCAGTTGTGATACCTGTGAAGAGATGTTCGCGCCAATACCACGAAAGAATGAGCAAGCCTTCTGGCCAACAATGCCAAGATTAACTTCAGCGCCTTTCTCTTCCCATGCCTGCATATCCTTAAGCACTTTGCGGAACAGGTTACTGTTCAAGCCACCGCAAAGACCGCGGTCACTTGAGACAATGATGAAACCAACACGTTTCACCTGCTCTCGATCCTCAAGATAAGGATGCTTATACTCCGGATGTGCATGCGCCAGGTGTGAAATCACCTGACGCATTTTATCGGCGTAGGGGCGAGATGCGGCCATACGATCTTGAGCTTTACGCATCTTACTCGCCGCCACCATTTCCATGGCACGAGTAATCTTCTTGGTATTTTCAATGCTCTTGATCTGTGTGCGTATCTCTTTTCCGACTGCCATCGTTATCTACTCCCGATTACCAGGTGCCGTTAGCTTTAAACTGAGTCAACGCATCTTTCATTTTCCCTGCAATTTCATCATTGAAATTGGCAGTGTCATTGATTTCAGCAACCAGTTCAGACGCATTAGACTTGATGTATGCATGCATCGCTTCTTCAAAGTCTACAACTTTGACTGCATCAACATCGTCAAGGAAGCCTTCGTTTGCTGCAAACAGTGAAAATGCCATCTCAGCTGTTGATAGGGGCGCATATTGCTTCTGCTTCATCAGCTCAGTAACACGACGGCCACGTTCAATTTGTGCGCGTGTGGTGTCATCCAGATCAGATGCAAACTGTGCGAAAGCCGCCAATTCACGATACTGAGCCAGATCAAGACGAACACCACCACCCAGTTTCTTGATGATCTTGGTCTGAGCGGCACCCCCTACGCGGGATACCGAAAGACCTGCGTTGATCGCAGGACGGATGCCCGAGTTGAACAGATCGGTCTCTAAGAAGATCTGGCCATCTGTGATCGAAATCACGTTGGTGGGTACGAATGCAGAGACGTCACCGCCTTGGGTTTCGATAATCGGCAGTGCGGTCAAAGAGCCTGTCTGGCCTTTAACGCGGCCATCAGTCAGCTTCTCAACTTCATCTGCATTGATGCGCGACGCACGCTCGAGCAGGCGAGAGTGAAGATAGAAAACATCACCTGGATAGGCTTCACGACCTGGTGGACGACGCAAAAGTAGTGATACTTGACGATAGGCCCAAGCTTGCTTGGTCAGATCATCATATACGATCAGAGCATCTTCGCCCTTATCGCGGAAGTATTCACCCATTGTGCAACCGGCATAAGGGGCAATGAACTGCATGGCAGCAGAATCAGAAGCCGTTGCCGCAACAATGATGGTATTGCTGAGTGCTCCATGCTCTTCAAGCTTGCGGACGACAGAGGCGATGGACGATGCTTTCTGACCAATTGCCACGTAGACACACTTGATACCTGAATTACGTTGGTTGATGATGGCATCAATCGCAACGGCTGTTTTACCGGTTTGACGATCACCGATGATCAGCTCGCGCTGACCACGACCAACCGGAACCATCGCATCGATTGCTTTCAAGCCTGTTTGAACCGGCTCATCAACAGATTGACGTGCGATGACACCCGGTGCGATTTTTTCAACGGGTGATGAGGTTGAGGTCTCAATAGGACCTTTACCATCAATAGGGTTACCCAGCGCATCGACGACGCGGCCTAACAGCGCTTCACCGGTCGGCACTTCAAGAATACGTCCGGTACACTTAACCGTGTCACCTTCAGATACACTTTCAAACGAGCCTAGGATTACAGCGCCGACAGAGTCACGCTCTAAGTTCAGCGCCATGCCGTAGATGTTGCCTGGGAATTCAATCATCTCACCTGACATGACGTCAGATAATCCGTGGATTGTTGCTACACCATCAGCGATGCTGACAACAGTTCCTTCATTTGAGGCGTTAGTGCTTACCTCAAAGTTTTTGATGCGATTCTTAATTTGTTCACTGATTTCCGATGGAGTCAGTTGCATTTGCTAATCCTCTTCATGGAAATTATCGGGACATTGCAGAAGCGAGGCCGTTCAGTTGGCCTACTACACTTCCGTCGATTACCAGATCGCCTGCACGCACGATTGCTCCACCTAATAGGCTTTCATCAATCTTGCATGTCAGGGTCACTTCACGTCCCAAACGATTCTTCAACGCTGCTTTGATTTTTGTCTGCTCTGCCTCACCTACCTCGAAGGCAGAAACAACTTCTGCTTCGATGGTTTTTTCGGCTTCGGCACGTAGTTCATCAAACATCTCAGCAATTTCTGGTAAAACGGCGATGCGCTTGTTAGCGATCAATAATTTAACCAGACCCTCTCCACCGGCCACCAGCTTGTCGCCGGCGGTCGATGTCATCAGCTCGACGATCTTATCGTCGGCAACCGATGGGTTTGCTGCCAATGCTGAAAAATCAGCATCATTAGCAATTGCAGAGAGTAACTGCAGCGTTTCAGACCATTCACCCAATTTACCCTCATCCGTTGCCAGGTCGAAAACGGCCTTGGCATACGGGCGGGCGATAGTGATTTTTTCAGCCATAACGTTCGCCTTAAATCTTTGCAGCCAGCTCGTTTAGCATGTTGCTGTGGGTATTTGCATCGATTTCCTTTTTAAGGATCTTCTCTGCACCCGCAACCGCTACGGAAGCTAGTTGACTACGCAGCTGCTCTTTTGCTTGAGCAACCTCGCGCTCGATTTCAGCTTGGGCAGCGTTAACAATACGCTCACCTTCAGCTCGTGCGTTCTCTTTAGACTCTTCTACAATCTCAGAAGAACGTTTTTGTGCTTGTGCGATGATTTCCGCTGACTGCTTCTTGGCATCATGCAGCACCTCTTTGGCGCGTTTTTCAGCCATCTCCTGCTCGTGCTTTCCTTTCTCAGCTGCTGCAAGTCCGTCAGCAATACGCTTTTGACGAGCTTCCATCATTTCTGAAAGAGGGCCCCACATGACCTTGTTTATGAACCAGATCAGCAGGATGAATGCGATCATCTGCGGGATCAATGTTGCTGTAATATTCACGTTTCTTTCTCCTCGGTTTGCTTACCCCTGGGAGTGAGCAATCTGCCCTAAATTTAGATAGCAGCGATAGCTGCAGACAGAGCACCTACGAAAGGATTGGCGAATAGGAACCACATGGCGAATGCTAGGATGATGAAAGGGAAAGACTCCATCAAACCGGCAAAAATGAACATGTTGGTCATCAGTGCTGGACGCATTTCTGGTTGACGTGCAATACCTTCCAGTGTTTTCGCACAGATCAGGCCCCAACCGATAGCAGAACCCATACCTGCTGCCGCCAAAATCACACCAACGCCTACTGCAGTATATGCATAGATCATCGCAATCATATCAGGTGTCATTGTTACATCTCCTTCGAGGATAGTTAATTTATAAATTTAAAAAGTAAAACCAAAAACCAAAATTGCCACACTCTGAAGCTCTAGTGATCTTCAGTATGTGCCATACCTAGGTATACGATTGTCAATACCATGAAGATAAATGCTTGTAGCGTAATTACCAACAGATGGAAGATCAACCATGCCAGATCCAGAATAACTTGCAGCGGGCCAAAAATCAGCAGCATGGCACTAAAGCCAACACCGCCAGCCAGTAGTGCAATCAGCAAGAAGACCAGCTCTCCCGCAAACAAGTTACCAAATAGACGCAGTGCGAGTGAAAGTGGCTTAGCCAGCTCTTCAATCGCGGTCATAACAACGTTAACCGGCACAAAAAACTTGCCGAAGGGGTGGAACAGGAACATTTTTAAGTAGCCGCCCACACCCTTAACCTTAAGGTTGTAATAGATGATCAATGCGAACACAACCAGTGACATCGCCAAGGTTGTGCTCAAGTCAGTTGTCGGGACGATCTTCAGGTAACCGAGGCCAAACCAGCTGGCAATCAGCGGGAAAAGATCGATTGGAATCAAATCCATGAAGTTCATCAGCCAGACCCAGACGAAAATGGTCAGTGCCATGGGTGCAATGAGTGCATTCTTACCAGGGAAGGTATCTTTCACTTGTCCTTGGACAAATTCGAGAATCATCTCAACAAAATTCTGAAAGCCTCCCGGTACGTCGGTTGCCATGTTCTTGGTTACTTTCATACCGGTAAAAATCATCAGTAGACCTAATGCCACACTAATAAATATAGTGTCGAGGTTAAAGGTCCAAAACCCTTCACCCACATGCAGATTGGTCAAATGATGTTGAATATACTCAACGGAGGTCATCTCCCCTTCACTTGCAGCCACTTTTTTATCCTCTTTATATCACTTGGCCTTAGCCACGCACATTTGTTAGATTACTGAGTTGCGCCAAGAAAAATCCCACGAACATCGCGAGGGGGTCAAGAGCTGCAACCCCTAATCCCAGTGCAAACAGAACCAATATTAAAATAAATCTTTGTGCCGCCCCAAGATAGAGAATCAACATGCTTCTCTTTTGGTCATGCTGTGCAGCCTCAGCCGCTCGCTTGACACCGTACCTGAGTACCAACAGCAGAGTAATGCTGACGGCGGCCCCCGCAAGTGCTGAAATCCCGTGCCAGCTACCTGCGTAGAGCATAAATCCTATTGACGTAACCGCACCAACAATTAGCTGGGCTAGCAGCGCTTTTCGCGCTTTGGCTTCGACTGCTTGAACGGCCGGATTCAAAACATTTCCGGATGCGTTAGCATTTTGTAAACCTTTAACATTCCACCGACGAAGCCAAGCACCAGAAACAACAACATGAATATAGGTGTTGTCTCCAGCCACCAGTCGACGATAAAACCAAGAATCAAGCCCGATACCACCATCGATGTCAGAATCGAACCCACACCCAGCATCAGCAAATTTATCTTTTTTTCTTTTTCTTTTACCATACTGGGTGCTCTCGACATGCGCTGTGCGTGCGTTTTAGCCGCTATTTTCCTACACATGCGGCGCGCAGTATATGACAGTGGGAATAGCAGGTCAAATGACATTAAGGCCTTTTTATGAGGTTTTTAAGGGCTACTTAATGTGGGCGATAATTCCATCTAGCTCATCAAGATTATTATAATGGATAATGACCTTGCCCTTCCCTTTCGCACCGTGTTGGAACTTCACCTTGGCCCCTAGCCGTTCTGCCAGCTCATTCTGCAGCCGTTCTACATCCGGATCAGCTGGCTTCTGCTGGGTGTGGGTGGTCATTTCATCTGTGTTGGCATGGCGACGCACCAGTCGCTCAGTCTCGCGCACAGAGAGCTCTTTAGCCGCCACTTCGCGTGCTGCAATGCCTTGTTTTTCTCCCTGCAAGCCCAGCAGGGCGCGGGCATGGCCCATTTCAAGGTCGCCGCGCTCTAATAATTTCCGTACATCATCATTGAGGGTTAAGAGTCGCAATAGGTTGCTAACAGTGACCCTTGATCGCCCCACGGCATCAGCCGCTTGTTGGTGTGTCATTTCAAACTCTTCAATCAGACGCTGAAGGGCTCGCGCCTCTTCTATTGGATTAAGATCTTCCCGCTGAATGTTTTCGATTAACGCCATTGCAATGGCCGCTTCATCGGGTATGTCGCGAATCAGTGCGGGTATTACACTCAATCCAGCAATTTGTGCAGCGCGCCAGCGACGCTCCCCCGCGACAATTTCGTAGTGGCCCTGTTTGGCTATTGGCCGCACTACAATCGGCTGCACAATGCCTTGTGAGCGAATTGATTCGGCCAGATCATCCAATGAATCAGCATGCATATCGACCCTAGGCTGATACTTTCCCGGCTGAATCAACTCAATGGAGAGCTTGCGTAGCTCGCCATCTTTTGTTGCGCCTGACTCGCTACTGCCGCCGAGAAGTGCGCCAAGGTTTCGCCCCAGTGCTTTTTTAGCCATTGTCTTCCCCTAACATCCTAAGGTTGATTTGCTACGCTATCGCTAGAAGTGCGGCGCGCCAGTTCACTTGCTAGCGCCAGATAAGCCTGCGCTCCCCGTGAAGTGCGGTCATATTGCAAGGCGGGCAGTCCGTGACTGGGGGCCTCTGCCAATTTTATATTGCGCGGAATGGCGGTTCGAAATACCTTGTCGGCAAAGTGCTCCCGCAACTGCTTGACCACTTCACTGGAGAGTCTGTTGCGTGGGTCAAACATGGTGCGCAGTAGTCCCTCCACCTCCAAGTCCGGGTTGACTGCCTGTTTCACCTGCTCAATGGTATCCAGCAGCGCGGCTAAGCCTTCCAGTGCATAATATTCGCACTGCATTGGGATGATGACGCTTTTTGCTGCGGTGAGTGCGTTTAGGGTGAGCATGTTCAAGGAGGGCGGGCAGTCGATCAGTATATAGTCGTAGCGCTCTTTGACGCGACTTAATGCCTGTTGCAGCCTTGCCTCTCGACTCAGCTCATGTAGGAGGTTGACCTCCGCTGCGGTCAGGTCACTGTTAGCCGGTAATACATCAAACCCTGACTGTTCGCTGGGTTGAATCGCCTGTTCGATGTCGATTTCATTCATCAACACCTCATTCGCGGTATATTTTAAGCTGTATTTATCAATGCCAGCGCCCATAGAGGCGTTGCCTTGCGGATCAAGATCAACCATCAAAACGCGACGCTTGGTTGCTGCCAGAGAGGCGGAGAGGTTGACACAGGTTGTGGTCTTGCCCACACCACCCTTTTGATTGGTCACCGCGATAATTTTGGCCATCAAATTTACCCGTTCTGATTCTGTGAATCAATTAACACGATATGACGCTCGGCATCCAGCCCCGGCACCACCAGCTGATGTTGCTTGATGAGGTGAAAGTCATCGGTAAGCTGTTGCAGCTCTTCAAGCGGGCTTGCGCCTTTCATCGCGAGAAATATACCATCTTTCGCTTTCAGGTGCGTACACCAGTGCAGCATGTCCGCCAGTGAGGCAAATGCGCGGGACAACACCATATCAAATGGCTGTTCCGGCTGATACTGCTCTACCCGGCTATGCTGCACCTTAACATTATTCAGCTTCAACTCAATCACGGCCTGCTTAACAAAACGTGTTTTTTTACTATTGCTATCCAGTAAAACGAACTGCTTATTAGGCGACATAATGGCCAGCACGAGACCCGGTAAACCACCGCCACATCCCACGTCAATGAGATGCTCCCCCTGTAGATAGGGCAGTATCGCAAGGCTATCCAGCAAGTGGTGGGTAATCACCTGTCGAGGCTCTGTAATGGCGGTCAGGTTATAGACCCTGTTCCACTTCAGCAGCATCGCCTGGTAGTGCAGTAGCGCATTGAGCTGAGCATCGTTAACGGTTAAACCGAGCTGTTGACAGCCTGCGGCAAGCTGCTCGTGCAGGCTCATGGGTGGGTTCTCTTTTTTAAGAATACCAGCAGCAATGAAATAGCCGCTGGCGTTACACCCGGAATACGAGAGGCCTGGCCAATAGTTTGGGGTTGATGGGTGATCAATTTCTGGGATACTTCTGCGGAGAGTCCAGAGACGCTGCCATAGTCGAAACCGGCAGGGATTTTGCTCTCTTCATTGCGCCTTGCCCGTGCAATCTCTTCCCGTTGCCGCTCAATGTAGCCCGCATATTTCACCTGCACTTCAACCTGCTCAGCAACCATCGGCTCATCAACCCCCGGCCCAGCAGCATCAAGGCTCATTAATGATCTGTAATTAACTTCGGGGCGGCGCAGTAAATCTTCCAGACTGTATTCCCGACTCAAGGTCTGGCCGATAGCCGCTTTAAGCAGTGCCGGATCAACCTTCTGCGGCGAGAGCCAGGTAGCTCGCAAGCGCTGGCGCTCTTGCTCTACGGCATTGCGTTTTATCTCAAAGGCGTGCCAGCGATCATCATCTACCAGCCCTAGCTCACGCCCTTTTGGTGTCAGGCGCAGGTCAGCATTATCCTCACGCAACATTAGGCGATACTCCGCTCGCGAGGTAAACATGCGATAAGGCTCCTGGGTTCCTTTGGTAATCAGATCATCAACCATCACGCCGATATAGGCTTCATCCCGGCGCGGGCACCACGGCTCTTTTCCTAGAATTTGTAGCGCCGCATTGACCCCCGCAAGTAATCCTTGAGCCGCCGCTTCTTCGTAGCCGGTGGTGCCATTGATCTGCCCGGCAAAGAACAGACCTGACATCGGCTTGGTCTCCAGTGTATTTTTGAGGCCCCGCGGATCGAAAAAATCGTATTCAATGGCATAGCCAGGCCGCACGATATGTGCTTTTTCAAAGCCCTTCATCGAGCGCACCAGCGCTATTTGCACATCAAACGGCAGAGAGGTTGAGATGCCGTTGGGATAAATTTCGTGAGTGGTTAGCCCTTCCGGCTCAACAAAGATCTGATGGGAGTTTTTATCAGAAAAACGGGTTACCTTATCCTCGATTGAAGGGCAATAGCGCGGCCCGACTCCGTCAATCACCCCGGTGTACATCGGCGAACGATCCATGCCGCCGCGAATAATTTCGTGGGTCTGTTCATTAGTGTGGGTGATATAGCAGGGTATCTGTCGAGGGTGCTGCTGTGCAGTGCCGATAAAAGAGAAGGTCGGTAGTGGGTTATCCCCTGGCTGCGCCACTAAAAGTTCAAAATTGATGGTGCGGCCATCAATGCGTGGCGGGGTGCCTGTTTTCAGGCGGTCCACGGTAAAGGGTAGATCCCGCAGGCGCTGGCAGAGGGCGTTTGCAGGCGGATCACCAGCACGACCCCCTTCAAAGCTCTCCAGACCAATGTGAATGCGTCCCCCCAGGAAAGTACCCACCGTAAGCACCACCGTGGGCGCTGCGAACTTTAAGCCCATCTTCGTGACCACGCCAGCCACGCGCCCCCCCTCAACAATCAAATCATCTACTGATTGCTGAAATAGCGTCAAGTTGGGTTGGTTTTCAATGGTTTCTCGTACAGCCGCCTTATAGAGTAGGCGGTCGGCTTGTGCGCGTGTTGCACGTACCGCCGGGCCTTTGCTGGCATTAAGGGTGCGAAACTGAATGCCCGACAGATCTGC
>Ga0256839_1002957_pt1 | contig 18140 bp, 20 predicted proteins | sample 354166metaG_FD_185968 | JGI IMG/M metagenome (GOLD analysis project Ga0256839, IMG submission 185968) | Hydrothermal vent microbial communities from Mid Atlantic Ridge, Atlantic Ocean - 354-166 | ecosystem: Environmental > Aquatic > Marine > Hydrothermal vents | place: Atlantic Ocean: Mid... | reverse complement strand
TTTTAACACTTAGCGCCAAAGCGATTAAATTGGCCAGGCTGGATTCCAGATTGCCCCGTGGAATTCCATAATCTGCAATTTCATAGCGGGTGATCATTACATAATTGAGATCTTCGAAATTTGAAACTTTAATAAAGTTTATATTTTTATTGTAATAGTCAAGCCTCTCACTGGATAATTGATCACCGCTGAAGATTATGGCAAGAGTAATGGCAACACATTTCTGCTCTTCGCAAGCTTCGGGAGCAGCCGCTATCGATAACCCTGAATCCGGGTCACTCATAGTCAGATAGCTCATTCCGTCGCTTGTATATACCACTTCCGGAGACATGTTTAATTCTAGAAAAAATGAGAGTAGATTGGGGGTGGAGAGATTGGTCATTATGCCTGTGGGGTTGGAAATTTTTGCCAACGCCATATTGGTGGAAAGGCCTGTAAAAATGGCGATGGCAACACATGCAATGATAAACTGTTGGGAAATTCTTTTGAACATGTTTAATCCTCTCTCTGATGGTTTCAAACCCACACTAATATGTATTCACGCCTGATATAACCCCCCCATAAAAAGCGATATGTCAAAAACAAGAAAAAATGCTGCCATATTGGCCATAGGCGATGAATTACTCTCGGGGCGCACCCGCGATATGAATATTCATTACATTGCCGGATGGCTGGCCGATCGCGGCATCAAAACCGGCGAAGCGCGCATTGTTGCTGACGAGAGCCAGGCCATTGCAAGCGCGTTGAATGAATTGCGGACGGGATTTGATTATGTCTTTACCTCTGGCGGTATTGGTCCGACCCATGATGATATAACCGCCAGCGCCATTGCCGAGGCTTTTGGCGTTGGGTGCCCGATTAGCGAGGAGGCCAAAGCCTTGTTGCAGGAATGGTATCAGACGCGGGGGGAGGAATTGACTGAAGGGCGCTTGCGCATGGCGCGCATTCCCGAAGGGGCGATCCTGATTAAAAACACGGTTTCAGGGGCGCCGGGCTTTCAGATTGAAAATGTTTTTGTGCTGGCCGGGGTGCCGGCGATCATGCAATCCATGCTTGAAGATGTGGATTATCGCCTTGACCATGGCCGGGCGGACCATGTGGTGACGATTATGGGCAAGGGGCTGGAAAGCCAGCTGGCGGAAGGCTTGCGGGCGATTGAACAGGCCCTTTACGGGGTGAAAATCGGATCCTATCCGGGCAAAACCGGCAAGGGGCATAATCTTTCCATCGTGGTCAAATCTCTCGACAAGGCTTTGGCCGAGCAGGCCGCCGAAGCGGTTGCGGCGCTGTTTCGCTCTTTAGGCAGTGAACCGGAAGTGATAGAAGGGACCAAGCGCCCGGATGAGGGCGGGCAAAAGGGGTAGGATTATCCTCAGCGTTTTTGACATATTCAAAATCGGCATCGGGCCTTCGAGCTCCCACACTTTGGGACCGATGATTATTGCCCGGCGTTTTTTGCTGGAGGCAGAAGCGGCGGGGCTGTTTGAAAAAATTGCCCGGGTAAAGGTCACGCTTTATGGGTCTTTGGCATTGACCGGGATTGGCCATGGCACAGATCGGGCGGTTTATCTTGGCCTGATGGGGGATTGCCCCGATAAAATTGACTGCACCAGCGCCGATCAACGGGTTGCGGCGGTGAAGGAAAGCGGGCGGCTTTGTCTTTTGGGGCAAAGGGAGATTGATTTTACACTGCCGCAGGACCTTGATTTTCGCGGCGATGTGGTATTGCCGGAGCATCCCAATGGCATGGATCTGGAAGCTTTTGACGGGGCGGGCGAAAGCCTGTTGCAGCAACGTTATTTTTCTATCGGCGGCGGGTTTGTGCGGCGGGCTGACGAGATGGGGGCGTGTCGGGAAGAAGAAAAGATTGAGCAGGCCTATCCGTTTTCTTCCGGCGCGGAATTATTGGAAATTGCCGCGCGGGAGAATTTGGCCATTCACCAGATCATTGCCCGCAATGAGGATGCCTTTCGCCCGCGGGAAGAGACCTTTGCGCGGCTCGATAAAATCTGGCAGGTGATGGCGGCATGCATTGAGCGGGGTTTGCATAAAGAGGGCGAATTGCCCGGGGGATTGAAGGTACAAAGGCGGGCGCCGGAGCTTTATCGAAAACTTACCAGCCGCGTGCCCAATGAGCGTGAAGCCTTGTTTGACTGGCTGAATGTCTTTGCCATGGCAGTGAATGAAGAAAATGCTGCGGGCGGACAGGTGATAACTGCGCCGACCAATGGTGCGGCGGGGATCATTCCGGCAGTGATTAAATTTTATTGCGCCAATGAAGGCGTGACCGAGCGCGAAAAAATCCGTATTCTTCTTTGTACTGCCGCTGGCATCGGCATGCTTTACAAGCAGCGGGCGTCGATTTCCGGCGCCGAGATGGGGTGTCAGGGGGAGGTCGGGGTGGCCTGCTCCATGGCCGCCGCCGGATTGGCCGCCGTGTGGGGCGGGGCGCCGGAGGATGTGGAGCATGCGGCGGAGATTGCCATGGAGCACAATCTTGGCCTGACCTGTGATCCTGTGGGCGGGCTGGTGCAGATCCCTTGCATTGAGCGCAACGCCATTGGCGCGGTCAAAGCCGTGAACGCCGCGCGTCTGGCGCTTAATTCCAGCGGACCCCATAAGGTTTCCCTTGATCAGGTGATCGAAACCATGCGCCAGACCGGGCTTGATATGAATTCCAAATATAAAGAGACGAGCGAGGGCGGTTTGGCGGTGAATGTGGTGGAGTGCTGATTTTTTGATTGGCGGTCAAGAAAGCCTGTTGTTTTTTGCTAAAATGCGCTAATCCATGGCGGTCTATTTCTCGGTCTTTAGCGGGCGTGGTGGAATTGGTAGACACAACAGACTTAAAATCTGTCGGCTGTAAAGCCGTCCCGGTTCAAGTCCGGGCGTCCGCACCACTTCAAATTCGGTTTGGCAAAGCCAAAATTTTTCATCCAGTGGATGAAAAATAGAATTTGAAGGCCACGGCAGTGGCAGGGAAGACTCTCTACTACGGTTTGGCAAAGCCAAAATTTTTCATCCAGTGGATGAAAAATAGAATTTGAAGGCCACGGCAGTGGCAGGGAAGACTCTCTACTACGGTTTGGCAAAGCCAAAATTTTTGGTCCCTTCGTAGCCGATCTGCCGAAGGCAGGAAAAACCTTCCAGTGAAAGGTTTTTAGGCGCAGAAGGACCGGCAGGGCAGGCCAAAAACAGAATTTGAAAGCCGCGGGCAAGATCAAAGCGCTTGGCCTTGTGGCGCCCTGATTCTGCTCAAGACTGGAAGTGGCAAACCTTTGTGAGGGGGGCGGATATGATTTGGCGCGTATGCGTGACAAGTGACAAGGGTCAGCTTGCATGTTGAGCGCATGAGGGGGTAAATGCTTCTCCTTGCGCCCCCATTGCCGTTATGCTAAGAAAGTATGCAAATAGATAATAAGGTTTTGGCGAATGGCGAGTGTTAGCACAATATTGCTGGCAATTACTTACGAGCAAGAATGGGCGGCCGCCAAATCAGTGCTCACCAATGAATATGGTTATAGGGTGCTCGTCGCCAACACCGAAAAAAAGGCACTGAAACTTGCGGAAGATGCCAATATAGATCTTGTGATTTGCGAGTCCTCTCTTGAGGGGGAAAGTGCCCTGCATGTTCTTCAACAATGCCGAGTTATCTGTCCCAATGCCATGCGAATATTGGTCAAGGAATCCAATGGGGGCAATAAGAAAAATCGCGAAGCTGCTGAACGCGCCGCGATTTATCAATTTATCAGAAAGCCGATCGATGCCGAGCAGGTTGGCATGGTGGTAAAGCGGGCTCTTGAAGCGGCCGAACTATCCCGGCGCCATAGGTTGATATCAAGAGAGCTAAAACTTGATGATGACAGTCCGGTCTTTGCCAATAGGCCAGGTGGAAAGGTTTCTGCCGATTGCAGCAATTTTGAAAAATTGGTCTATGTGTCAGAGTCGATGGCGGAGCTTTGTAATATTGCCAAACAGGCGGCCCGCACGGACTTGCCAATTCTCATTCAGGGTGAGACCGGCACAGGCAAGGAGCTTATGGCTCGGGCTATTCATTTTAACTCAAATAGAACGGATAGTCCGTTAATTGTGCAAAATTGCGGGGGCATATCAGATGAGATGCTGCATTCCGAATTGTTCGGTCATGTGCGTGGCGCATTTCCGGGCGCTATCAGTGACAGGCTAGGGCTGTTTCGGGCGGCAGATGGCGGGACTGTGTTTTTGGACGAAATATCAGAAATTTCCCCAGCCTTTCAGGTTAGTTTGCTTCGCTTGGTGCAGGAGGGTGAGGTCAAGCCTTTGGGTTCGGATCGTGTCTATCATTGCGATGTGAGAATTATTTGTGCCTCCAATCGGCGGCTTTCTGAAATGGTGGCTAAAGGCGACTATCGGCAGGATTTGTATTTTCGTCTAAAGGGGTTTGAACTGGTTGTTCCGCCGTTACGGGAACGGCGAGAGGATATTGCGGTGTTGGCAGAGTTTTTTACGCAAAAATATACGGAACTGACCAATGTGAACCTCTTGGGGATATCCAATGATGTGCTTGATCGCTTGCAGCTCCACCCGTTTCCAGGCAATGTGCGAGAGCTTGAGAATGAAATTCAGCGTATGGTCGCGCTGGCAAGCGACGGTGAATATCTGACCAGCCGCCATATGTCTGAAGAATTTTCCGCCATCATACCGGACACATCTTTCAAGGCTTCATACGCAAACCTGCCTCTTGATGGAGCTACATTAAAAGAGAAAGTTGAAAGTCTGGAAAAACATCTTGTCACTGAAGCGCTCAGAAGGCTGCGTTGGAACCAAAGTAAAGTTGCAAAAGAGTTGGGGCTATCCCGGGTTGGCCTCGCCAATAAAATAAAACGTTACCAACTTGCCAATACCGGTTGAGCTAGCCATGTCTGACGATGATCAAAATGCATCTGATAAAAAGCTGAAGCCGGAAATTATTGCCTTTCCGCACTCCCGGGTTTCGCCGCAAGCAGCGGGTAGCTCCTTTAATGATTTAGGGCATGGAAAAATGAGCGAGAAATACGGCATTCCCAGAGAGCAACTATCAGGGCATTGGTGTTCGCGCTGTGAAGGTATTTGGTTTGGATATTTGCTTGAAGTTGAGTGCCCGAAATGCGGAAATCGTCACGGATAATCATGGTTGTGGTCAATGCTGTGAAAGTTTTATTTGCAATGCGACTGCAAAGTAAGTTTCCATTGACCCCCAACCTTAAGAAATAATGCCGCTCAAAATTTATTAACCATTGATTTTATTGTGTATTTCTTCCGTCGGGCGAAAGCATTGATAATTGTAAATATGCTTGTCTTGGCAAAAAAAACAACAAGCCTAGAATGATGTTCAGACGCAATTGCGCGACCAATAAACGAGGAGGAAAATATGGCCAATTTGCTGTGGCTTCAGGGTGGAGCTTGTTCCGGTAACACAATGTCGTTTCTGAATGCCGAGGAACCGAGCGCAGTCGATCTGGTCACCGATTTTGGCATTAACATATTATGGCACCCATCATTGGGGGTTGAACTTGGCGACAATATGAAGGCGCTGATGGAATCATGTGTCTCCGGAGAAACCGATCTGGATATTTTTGTTTTTGAAGGTAGCGTTGTAAATGCGCCCAACGGAACAGGCGAGTGGAATCGCTTTGCTGGCAAGCCGATGAAAGAGTGGGTGCGGTTATTGTCGGATAAAGCACAATTTGTTGTGGCTTTGGGAGACTGCGCGACATATGGCGGTATTCCGGCCATGGCGCCAAACCCGTCCGAGTCAGAAGGTATGCAATTCCTGAAGCGCGAGCGGGGTGGGTTTTTGGGGCCAGACTTTGTCGCCAAATCGGGACTGCCAGTCATCAATATACCGGGTTGCCCGGCGCACCCTGATTGGGTTACGCAGATTTTGGTTGCCGTTGCATCCGGGCGCGCTGGGGACTTAACGCTTGATGAGTTCCAGCGGCCAAAAACATTTTTCTCGAGTTTCACGCAGACGGGTTGTACGCGGAATATGCATTTTGCTTATAAGGTGTCCGCGACGGAATTTGGCCAGCGCAAGGGCTGCCTGTTTTATGACCTTGGCTGCCGTGGCCCGATGACGCATAGCCCGTGTAATCGGATATTGTGGAACCGCCAATCCTCAAAAACGCGTGCGGGCATGCCGTGTCTCGGTTGTACAGAGCCGGAATTTCCGTTCTTTGATCTGGAGCCGGGGACTTTGTTTAAAACCCAGACGGTCATGGGTGTGCCTAAGGATCTGCCGACCGGGGTTGATAAAAAAGGCTATATCAAGCTCACAGGCGCGGCGAAAGCTGCATCGCCCGAATGGGCAGAAGAAGACATGTTCGTCGTTTAAAATACGGCAAGGTAAAATTCTTTTGAAGGATAAAAATCTATGGCTAATCCTGCTATACAAACACTGGATATTTCTCCGGTTGGTCGCGTTGAAGGCGATTTGGACATTCGTGTCGATATTGAAGACGGCGTTGTGGTCAATGCTTGGGCGAGCGCAGAGCTGTTCCGTGGCTTTGAGGTCATTTTGAAAGACAAAGATCCGCAAGCAGGGCTTGTTGTTACGCCGCGTGCTTGCGGTATTTGTGGTGCCTCCCATTTGACCTGTGCGTCATGGGCGCTCGATACGGCATGGGGCACCGAAGTGCCGCGCAACGCTATTCTCGCGCGTAATATGGGGCAGCTTGCGGAGAGTCTGCAAAGCTTGCCGCGCCATCATTATGGCCTGTTCATGATTGACTATGTCAACAAAAACTACAAGCGGAGCAAATTCTATGAGGAGGCTGTAAAGCGCTGGGCACCGTTTACGGGTACAAATTATGAGCTGGGGGTGACAATCTCTGGGCGCCCTGTTGAGATTTATGCCTTGCTTGGTGGTCAATGGCCCCATTCAAGCTATATGGTTCCAGGTGGTGTGATGTGCGCGCCAACACTCACCGATGTAACGCGCGCATGGTCAATTCTCGAGCATTTCAAGCAAAACTGGCTGGAGTCCATGTGGCTTGGCTGCTCGCTGGAGCGCTATGAACAAATCAAGTCCTATGATGACTTTATGGCTTGGCTTGATGAAAGTCCTAACCATGCCAATTCTGATTTAGGTTTGTTTTGGCGTATGTCCCAGGATATTGGTCTCGACAAATATGGTCAGGGCCATGGTAAATATATCACTTGGGGCTATCTGCCGCATGAAGATAAATATAATAAGCCGACCATTGATGGCCGTAATGCTGCCATGATTATGAAGAGTGGTGTTTATGATGGCAAAGCTGATACCCATAAATTGATGGATCAAATCCATACCCGTGAAGACATCAAGCATGCCTGGTATGATGAGCCATCGGGCCTGCATCCGTTTGACCGGACGACAAAACCGACAATGAACAACAAGATGGATCATGACGGGAAGTATTCGTGGTCGGTCGCGGTATCCCATGCGGAAGACGGTCGTTTGGAAGCTGGTCCATTGGCGCGCCAATTGGTTGCCGGTGGCGATCATGGTGAGTCGTGGCAGCATACGGATCCGCTGGTTTTGGATATGTATAAAAAACTGGGCGGTGCGAGCGTTATGCTTCGTCACTTTGCGCGTATGCATGAAGGGGTTAAAATTTATCGCGAAATGGAACGCATCTTGCGCGAATTTCGCCTCAATGATGACTGGTATATCAAGCCGACAGAGCAAGATGGTCAGGGTTGGGGTGCGACAGAAGCTATCCGGGGCGCCCTTTGCCATTGGATTGAAGTTGAGGGCGGCAAAATCAAGAATTATCAAATCATTGCACCAACAACATGGAATGTTGGGCCGCGTACGGATGATGATGTTCGGGGGCCAATAGAAGAAGCGCTTATAGGCACGCCAATTGCTGACCCAAGTGATCCGGTTGAGGTTGGCCATGTCTGCCGGTCATATGATTCCTGTTTGGTGTGTACCGTACATGCGCATGATGCGAAAACGGGTGAGGAACTAGCACGCTTCCGAACGGCTTAATTTGTTTTGCCTATTCGCAAGGGTGCGGGTTAATTGAATTTAAGCGGGGCACTCCAATGGGTCGCCCCGCTTCTCCCAAACGAAAGGCCACATAATGGGCGCTATACTTGGCAAGAATTCTAGCGCAGTCCTAAAGGAGATTAAGACATTGCTCGGTGATGGGCTTAAAACCCAGACCGAACCATTTCCCGAGACAGCCGTTGAATTTTCTAAAATACTTGACGAATTGCGTGCCCTTGAACCCGATGATCTTGAGGGTCGTCTCGTCATAGGCGGGTTTACAGATCATCCATATGGCGAAGATGAAATGCGTTGTCAGGAATGTATTTACTATCTTGTTCATCGCAAATGGTGTGATTTGCCGGAACTGTCCTTACCGGTTGAGCCAAATTGGTGGTGCCGCCTTTGGAAGATCTGATTGAGAGATAATCATGTCAGACAGTGATGATAAAATTCGCAAACAAGCCGAAAAACTGCTTAAAGACGGTCTTAAAACAGAAGTGTTTCCACGGGCCTATACGCAAGAGCAAATTCAGGATGTTTTAACGCGCATAAGACAGAGTGATGGCAGTCTCGAGCAGCGGCTCATCATCGGCGGCTTTACTCTCTACCCCATCGAGGACGAGGATATCGAACAGGCATGCGAGACATGTATGTACTATTTGGTGCATCGGCGCTATTGCGAATTGCCGGAGCTTGATGTACCCGTTGAGGCCGAATGGTCATGCCGGTTATGGCGGATATGAGACATGCTGACAATAATCGGGTGCGGAAATCTTAACCGAAGCGATGATGGGGTGGGCATTATCGTCGTTCGCAGGCTTCTCGAAAAGATTCGCGGCAAAGATCTGAAAAATATACAGATATTCGACGCTGGAACAGACGGTATGGGGGTTATGTTCAAGGCGCGGGGGTCCGATTCTCTTATCATTATTGATGCCGGCAATACCGGCTCCCAGCCCGGGGCTGTGTTTGAGGTTCCCGGCCATGAGCTGGAGGGTAAGCCACCGGACAGCTTTAACCTCCATGATTTTCGGTGGGATCATGCGCTTTATGCAGGGCGTAAAATATTCAAACAAGACTTTCCAAAAGAAATTACGGTTTTCCTTGTGGAGGCGGAAATGCTGGAATTGGGGCTGGAGCTATCTGACGCTGTTTTGGCCGCATCTGACATTGTTGTCGGCAAAATTATCGAGCGCATAGAAACTTATAATGGAAAATAACCAGTCTCGTGGCGGAACTATAATTTTGAGCCGAGGCAGCCTGTATCTGTCCGCTGCTTTATATGAGCAATATTTTGAAGGGTTGGACGCGGTAATATTATTACGGCGGGAGGGCGATTTTTATATTCTGCCTGTTCGCAATACATCCGGTGGTGGATATTTGCTAAAACTGAGAAATAGCGCGGGTGATCGAATTATAATCGCACCTGACTTTTTCAGAACCCATGATCTTGATGATTTTCATAAAAGGGAAATCAGGTTTGTTTGGGATAAGGATATGGCGGGGCTTAGGGCGGCGTGCTTTTTCAAAACTGCTAAGTAAGTTTACATATAGATAAATTGCTAGACAGTTCTTTCTTCCCTTGTTATTCCTTCTCGCAAGTTCTCAGTGCACAAAATCATAATTACGGGCTGGATCAGGGAGATTGGATGAGTGGCAAATCGTGTCCAACAAGAAGTTCAAGCTGCAATTGAAGCCATAAAAAACGAAGATGCGAGTGCGGCAGAAAAATCTGAAATGCTCATGGAAATTGCCATGGGAATTCAGGCCAAACCAAAATCCCCTGAACAACTATTAAGCGCGGTCTCGCTATACGAAAAAGCGCTGGCCGAATGCCCCCCGGAACAATTTCTTCTGCACGCCCGTATCCAGGCTCGTATGGCCACGGCCCTGCAGGCAATTCCCGCCAATGACAGTGAATATTTGGAGCGGGCACGGGAACTTTATGAGGCGGCGCGCGCGGTATTCAAGGATCACGGCACAGCGGAAGAGACAGCCGAGGCAGAAATGAATCTTGGGCTTGTTATTCAGACTTTATGCGGCATGAATAAAGCGGTTATAACGGATGCAATCTCCGCCTATCAGCGTTCCTTGCGCACGTTCAATAAAAAGAAATATCCCAAAGAATTTGCGATCTTGCAGAATAATTTGGCAACCGCATTTTTATCCATGCCATTTACTGACCAGCGTGCAAAAATGCGCGAGGCATTGGCCGTGCAAGCCTTTGAAGAAGGTCTCACCGTTGTCAATATCATCGATCACCCGACCGAATATGCCATGTTGCAAAACAATCTTGGTAATGCGCTTCAATATTCATCGTCGAGCCACCTCGTTGAAAATAATGTGCGGGCGCTTGAGGCCTATGAAGAGGCGCTCAAGGTCAGAACATTGCAAACAACGCCGTTTGAATATGCCAATACAATATCCAATAAAGCAAATTGCCTGTTGAATTTGCCGGATGACTTCGAAAAGCCTGAGAAGGGAAATGCCAATAATGTTGCTACAGCCATATCCCTTTATGAAGAGGCTCAGGATATATTCCTCGCCCATAATGGGGCGCAAAATGCAGCGGTTATAGCGGGTGTTTTGGAAGAGCTTAGAGGTCATCAAGCGCAGCGAGAAAATTCGCGCATAAATCATTAGGAAGCAAGTCAATCTGTATAGAGAATCAAGGAGATCACAATATGGCAATCACATCACTGCTCATTGCCTGGGTATTAGGCATTATCGCGTCCATTATCGGCGGCGCTATTGGCGGCATGATCGTTGGTGGAAAGCATATAGGCTATGGCGTTGCTGGCTGGATGGGAGGGTTTTACGGGCCCATTGCAGGCATTGTCGGTGTTATTGTTGGCCTTGTTATCGCTAGTTTTATCTAAGGGGAAATGACAATGTTTGATATGGTTAAAACGTCAATTACGCTCTTTTTGCAAGGGCGCCTTTTCAAAAATACCGGAGAGGTTCTACGTCAGGCGCTTATTGGCATATTTGCGACAGCGGCAATTCTTGTTGCCATCGCCTATTTCACGCCGCTGCCAATATGGGGCAGCGCAATTATTGCCGGCATTTTGGGTGGCGCGCTACAACCTCTGCTGTTTAAGAATCTGAAATACGCATAAAGAAAAGGGCGCAATATCATGGGAGACGCTAGTGTAAATCTAAATCAGCCTGCGACTCTGGATGATATGATTCGTGATATTGAGCGCTTAGAATCCATTTATGACAATTGGGAGACAGAGCAGCAGGCTGTTGTAAAAGCGTATCGCAAGTCAGTAGATGAGTTGCATGCGGAAGCCTTTAGACGGTTGATACGCTCTGTTAAATCTGAGCCGGCGGCTGTAGGAGCGCTCAAAGGGGCGTTGAGTGACGAGATCGTTTATGCGGTGCTTAGACGTTTTGGTCTGGTAAAACCATCGCTGCAAGAGCGCGTTGAGGAAGCGCTTGATTCCGTGCGGCCAATGCTGGCCTCTCATGGCGGTGATGTCGAATTGGTGGCGGTTAAACCGCCAAACCAGGTCGATGTGCGGTTTGTTGGGGCTTGCGATGGTTGCCCGGCCTCAATGCTAACCTTCACCGCCGGAGTTAAAAAAGCGATCGAGGCTCATTGTCCTGAAATTACAAAAATTGAACAAATCAAAGGGCTGGCCGCCCCGACAAATGCTAATGGTGGGGTGCAATTCGTCTCTCCGTTTGCGCAAAACCATGAAGCAGGTTGGCTTGAGGCGGGGACTCTGGACGATATCCCGGAAGGTGGCATTGTCAAAATGACTCTTGATGGGGAAGATATTTTGCTGAGCAAGAATGGCAGCAGCGTTACCTGTTTTCAAAATGCTTGCGCACATCTGAATTTGCCGCTGGATGGCGGCGATGTAGCAGACGGCATTTTAACCTGCCCTCATCACGGCTTTCAATATGAGCTTGAATCTGGCGAGTGCCTGACGGCGCCTGAAGTGCAATTACAATCGCATGCTGTCAGAATTGTCAATGGTGTGGTTGAGGTCAGGTTGAGCAGATGAGGGTGTGGGATTGATAATATGAAGGTTTCTTTGGCATTTAACCGCACTGCAATGGCCCCGCAAACGGGGGCGATGCGTGTGCCGCAACCTATGCTAAAGAAAGCCGGGCCGGCGCAAATATTGGGTGGTCAAAATGCAGGGAAAATGATCGCCGAGCCTATTGCTCCCACACAGGCAACCATGTTTGGCCCCCGCGGCGCGTTGCTTGTGAGTCCGGAAGGGCCGCTGATTGTCTGCGATACGGGCCATCATAGGGTAATGGTTTGGAACAAAAGGCCAGCTGATGAAAATGCCCCGTGTGATTTTATCATTGGGCAACCCGGTTTTGCGCATGAAGGTCGTAACGCCAAGGGCGACGCCGGTGCCGCGACGCTTAACGTGCCCACTGGTATTGCCAGTGATGGGACTGTTCTGGTTGTCGCTGATGCGTGGAATCACCGGGTTCTTATTTGGCACTCCATTCCGACCAAGATGAACCAGCCGGCGGATATTGTTATCGGTCAAAAAGATTTTGCCGGGGTTCAAGCCAATCGTGGCGGCGATCCCACGGCATGCACGACAAATTGGTGCTATGGTGTATCGCTTATAGAGGGCAGGCTATTGGTGGCCGACACAGGCAACCGACGTGTGTTGATTTGGAATGAAATCCCGCAAAAAAATGGGACACCCGCCGATATGGTGGTGGGGCAGGAAGATATGATGACACGCGACGAAAATGCCGGACGTGACCCCGGCCCGTTAGGCATGCGTTGGCCCCATAGTGTTGTCGGTGTTGGTAAAAAGTTGCTGGTTTCGGATGCCGGTAATAATAGAATTATGGTTTGGAACGAATGGCCGCAAAAGCCCGGCAAGCCTTGCGATTATGTTTTAGGCCAAAAAGACGACACATCGCTCGAGCATAACCGAGCGGCCTATCTGCCCGATGAGCGTGCGCTTAACATGCCTTACGGGCTGGCGGTGATTGCCAATTGGCTGATTGCGGCTGATACGGCCAATTCAAGACTGGCGGGGTGGCGTGTCGATAACATAAAAGCCGATGCCCCTCTTGATGGAGTGGGTGCGCAACCAGATTTTACTTCAAAAGGGGATAATCGCTGGGGGATGCCGGTGCGCGATAGTTTGTGTTGGCCTTATGGGATCAGTGCATGTGGTGATACGCTGGTTATTGCGGATTCCGGCAATAATCGGGTTATGCTGTGGGAGGTGGAAAAGTGACCTCATCCCATGCATCGGAGGTAGATAGCGCCCAGAGCCAAGAAATTCGCGTACGCGGGACGGTGCAAGGGGTGGGCTTCCGTCCAAATGTTTGGCGGCTTGCTAATGAATGCGATTTGACGGGTGAGGTTCTCAATGATGCAAGCGGTGTTCTGATCAAGGTTAGGGGGGATGCGGGAAATATAGAAAGGTTCAAAGAATTATTGATATCCGATGCTCCGCCCTTGTCAAAAATTGACAATATTGAATCTTTCCCGGCCTTGTTTGATGAGGAATTTGACGGGTTTCATATTTCCGACAGTGTGGGGGGCGCGACAAAAACACAAATAAGTCCCGATGCTGCGACGTGTAGTGCCTGTCTGGAAGAGACGCTTGATCCATTTGAGCGGCGATATCGCTATCCATTTACAAATTGTACCCATTGCGGCCCGCGCTTTTCTATTGTCAAGTCTGTACCTTATGACCGCGCCAATACCAGCATGGCAAAATTTGTGCTTTGCGAAGATTGCCGCAAAGAATATGAAATTCCTAGCGATAGACGGTTTCACGCTCAGCCGATTGCATGTCATGCTTGCGGTCCCAAGGCTTCCCTGGAGTATTTTGGTGAAGGGGTCGTTACTTATGATATGCATTCCATGCTGGATGATGTGGATGCGGTTTGTTCGTTGTTGCAAAAGGGCGAAATTGTCGCCATTCGTAGCATTGGCGGGTTTAATTTGGCTTGTGATGCGACCAATGAGGCGGTGGTTAAAAAGCTGCGTGCGCGCAAAAACAGGCCGGCAAAGCCATTTGCGCTTATGGCTCGTGATATGGGCATTATCGAGCAATATTGCGCCATATCGACAGTTGAAAAAGAATTGTTAGAAAGCCCTGAAGCGCCCATTGTTCTGTTAAAAAAACATGATAATTGCGCATTGCCGGATGCAATTGCACCTGGCCTGGGTCATATCGGGTTTATGATACCCTATACGCCGATGCACCACCTCATATTGCGGCGTATGGACCGACCGGTTGTCATGACAAGCGCAAATTTAACCGGTGCGCCGCAAGTGACCAGCAACGAGGCGGCGCGGACGAAGCTTTCAAATATTGCTGATTATGCGCTGTTGCATGACCGTGAAATAGAAAACCGGGTCGACGATAGCCTGGTTAAAGTTGTCTCTGGACAGGCCAGATTATTGCGTCGTGCGCGCGGTTATGCCCCAAGTGCGGTCAATCTACCAAAAGGTTTTGAGCATGCGCCGAATTTATTGGCTTTTGGTGGAGAACTAAAGGCAACTTTTTGCCTGCTCAAAGACGGTGCGGCAATATTGTCCCAACATCAAGGTGATCTGGAGGATGCGGAAACATTTTCAGACTATCAGAAAAATTTGAAACTGTTTGCGGATATATACGATCATGAGCCCGAAATTCTTGCGGCCGATAAACATCCAGAATATTTATCGACGAAATACGCCCATGAACAGGCCGGTAAAAGAAAATTACCCCTGATACAGATCCAGCACCATCATGCCCATATTGCTTCTTGCATGGCAGAAAACGACATTCCATTGGGTGCCTCGCCAATACTCGGCATAGCGCTGGACGGCCTTGGATATGGCGATGATGGCACTATATGGGGCGGTGAATTTATGATCGCCGATTATAGAGGCTATCGTCGGGTTGGCACCTTTAAACCCGTGGCGATGCTTGGTGGAGTGCAGGCAATAAAAGAGCCTTGGCGAAATACATATGCGCATATTATTGCCGAAATGGGCTGGGACAGGTTTGCCATGAATTTTTCGGACCTTGATTTGTTTCAATATCTGAAAGCAAAGCCCCGCCAAGCGATGGATAAAATGCTAAAGGCCGCAATCAATGTGCCTCTTGCTTCATCATGTGGGCGGTTGTTTGATGCTGTCGCAGCGGCGATAGGCTTATGCCAGGATCAAGCTTCCTATGAGGGTGAGGGGGCAATGATGCTGGAAGCCGCGGTCGATAGTGATCTATTGCGCGATTGTGCCGAGGAAAGTTCCTATCCATTTTCGGTACCTAATTTGCCAGCCAATGGGATGCCCTATATTGAGCCTTTGGCTATGTGGCAGGCTTTGCTTGGCGATCTTGTTCTAAAAACACCGGTGCCGATTATGGCGGCCCGCTTCCATAAAGGGCTGGCCAAAGCCATCTCCATGATGGTGAAAAAATGCATCAGGCTGGAGGGGCAAAACGAGGTGCCGATAAATCAGATAGCACTTTCCGGAGGCTGTTTTCAAAATTCGGTTTTGCTTGAACTTGTCACGCAGCAGTTGAATGAACTTGATTTTCATGTCCTGACCCATGCGCGGGTTCCAGCCAATGATGGCGGTATTGCGCTTGGTCAAGCTGCGATTGCTGCGGCTAATAATATGAAAGACAGGAGCTAACTTTATGTGCCTCGGTATTCCCGGACAAATTATTGAAATATCGGACCGCGATAAAAAGCTTGGCCTGGTTGATGTGAGTGGCGTTAAGCGCGAGGTCAATCTGGCGTGTATTGTCAACGAAGACCATTCGCTTGATGATTGTGTCGGAGATTGGGTTTTGGTGCATGTGGGTTTTGCTATGAGCCGCATTGATGAGAAGGAGGCGGCGCTAACCATGCAAGTCTTACGTGAATTGGGCGAAGCGCAAGAAGAGATTGATGCCATGCGTCATTCCGGGCAGAAATAGACAGTTGGATAAAATAATTATGAACAAGGAAAAACATCTTTCCGACCTCTATCCCTTTCTGCAGGCAAGGCAGCAGGACGCCGGAAATATGAATCGTGCCCTGCTTGAGTCTGTCCGGCAAAAAGCTGCTGATCACGTGAAAGTATTTGAGAATTATTTTGCAAAAAATAAAGACGATATTGTCAGTGCGGCTGAAATCATAGCTGAAACATATCGCCATAATGGGCGCTTGTTCACTATGGGTAATGGCGGGTCAAGCTGTGATGCAGCGCATGTGGCGGTAGAGTTTCTCCATCCGGTCACCACAGGCCGTCCCGCGTTAACTGCAATAAATTTGACCACAGATATCGCTATGATGACGGCGGTGAGTAATGATGTTGGTTATGACCATGTTTATGCCCGACAAATTATAGCACAGGGGCGCAAAGGGGATTGTCTGATTGGTATATCGACCAGTGGTAATTCGGCGAATCTTATCAGGGCATTTAAGAAGGCCCGTGAAATGGGCCTGTTCACCATAGGACTTTCTGGGATGAATGGTGGAGAAATGGCGGAAGCAGGCCTCGATGCCTGTCTCACCGTTGAGACCGATAGCATCCACCGTGTTCAGGAATGTCATGTGGCGACATATCATATTCTCTGGGATCTCGTGCATACATTACTGGCTGATGGCCGGGGTGGGTTAAATAAGTCAGGAGGTGAAACATGAAATATGTAGATGAATTTCGTGATCCTGAAAAAGCAAAAATGCTTTTGAAAGAAATCAATGAATTGATTGCGCAAATCGATATTTGTAAAACGCGTCCATTGGCGATTATGGAAGTGTGCGGTGGCCACACCCACTCGATTTTCCGCTATGGCCTCGAAAATATGTTGCCGAAAGAGATCGAGCTTGTGCATGGTCCTGGCTGTCCTGTTTGCGTTCTGCCTATGGGAAGGGTTGATGATTGTGTCGCCTTGGCTGAAATGCCTGACACCATATTCACGACATTTGGCGACGCCATGCGCGTGCCGGGATCCAGGAAAAGCCTGTTGCAAGCCAAAGCTGATGGCGCCGATATACGCATGGTTTATTCGCCACTGGATGCGCTTAATCTCGCACGCAAAAACCCTGACAAAGAAGTGGTGTTTTTCGGCCTTGGTTTTGAAACCACCATGCCCAGCACAGCCTTCACGGTTTTGCAGGCCAAAAAAGAGGGGATTAAAAATTTCTCTCTATTTTGCAATCACATTACAATTATTCCAACGGTGAAAGCCATATTGGATTCGCCGGATATGCAGATTGATGGCTTTCTGGGCCCCGGCCATGTCAGCATGGTGATCGGTATAGAGCCTTATAAATTCATTGCCGACCATTATAAATGCCCGCTCGTGGTTGCAGGTTTTGAACCCCTTGATGTGCTACATTCCATTTGGATGGTGCTGAAGCAAATAGCCGAAGGGCGCGCCGAGATTGAAAATCAATATTCACGCATCGTGCCAGACCATGGTAATGATGAAGCGCTTGCCGCCGTTGCCGAAGTGTTTGAGCTGCGGGAGTTTTTTGAGTGGCGTGGTCTTGGCTCTATTGATCACTCGGGTGTGCGTATCCGTAAAGAGTTTGGTGCGTTTGATGCCGAGCGTAAATTCATCGTTCCCGATATTAAAATCGCGGATCCAAAATCTTGCCAATGCGGCGAGGTTTTGAAAGGTGTAATAAAGCCATTTGATTGCAAAGTATTTGGCAAGGCGTGCACACCCGAAACGCCTCTAGGCGCGCTTATGGTGTCATCGGAAGGAGCATGTGCGGCCTATTACCAATATGGTGACCCTGAGAGTTTACGAGAGCTTGAAGAAGTATGAGTAATATTGTGAGAGATTCTGCAGTAAAGATGCCTCGTAAGCTTGGGAAGGTGAATCTCAAGAAAGTTTCACTGGCCCATGGTGGTGGCGGTAAGGCAATGCGTGACCTGATTGATGATGTGTTTGTTACGCAATTTGATAATGGCTATCTCTCTCCCCTTGAGGATCAAGCCAGATTTCCATTGGACGGGCTGGCAAAGTTTGGGGATCAACTTGCTTTTACCACAGATAGCTATGTCGTTGACCCATTGTTTTTCCCCGGTGGTGATATTGGCAAATTGGCGATTTGCGGAACAGTGAATGATCTGGCTGTAGGTGGCGCTACACCACTTTATCTCACATGCTCGGTGATTATCGAAGAAGGTGTCGAGATGGACCTATTG
>Ga0256839_1002956_pt1 | contig 18143 bp, 18 predicted proteins | sample 354166metaG_FD_185968 | JGI IMG/M metagenome (GOLD analysis project Ga0256839, IMG submission 185968) | Hydrothermal vent microbial communities from Mid Atlantic Ridge, Atlantic Ocean - 354-166 | ecosystem: Environmental > Aquatic > Marine > Hydrothermal vents | place: Atlantic Ocean: Mid... | reverse complement strand
CGCAATCCAAGCAAGTAACCATGACGAATGGCACGACGCATAATTCTTCTAAGTACATAGCCACGCCCCTCTTTGTCAAAGTTTACCCCTTGGGCTAAAAGGAATGAACACGAACGCAAGTGGTCGGCAATGACACGGTAAGAGGCTGAATTGGCATTTTCGTAAGCATATTTTTCGCCTACTAGCTCTTCTATCTTATTGATGTAAGGCATAAAGAGGCTAGAGTGGTAGTTGTTTAAAACCCCCTCTTTAATGGCAACCACACGCTCATAACCCATTCCTGTGTCAATGCTTGGTTTTGGTAGTGGGTTTAAATTCCCCTCACTGTCTCTTTCGTATTGCATAAATACCAAGTTCCAAATCTCTAAGAAACGGTCACCCTCGCCACCCATGTGGTCTTCTTCACCGTTAAAATGCTCTTCACCTTGGTCATAAAAAATCTCTGAACAAGGTCCACATGCCCCTGTGTCACCCATTGCCCAAAAGTTCTCTTTGTCATCAAATTTGACAATTCTATCTTTGGCGATGTGTTTTTGCCAGAGTTCATACGCTTCATCATCATCTTCATGCACGGTGACCCAAAGTTTTTCTGTTGGTAGGTTGAGGTATTTTTCTGAAGTGATAAACTCCCATGCATAAGCCATGACTTCTTCTTTAAAGTAGTCGCCAAAAGAGAAGTTTCCCAACATCTCAAACATGGTGTGGTGACGGGCTGTGTAGCCGACATTGTCAAGGTCATTGTGTTTTCCACCTGCACGTATGCAGGTTTGTGAACTTGTTGCACGAGGAGGGTTAGGAATAGGAGCATCGCCTGTAAAGATGCTTTTAAACGGAACCATTCCTGCGTTTACAAACATGAGTGAGCCATCATCATCAATCGGTACAAGAGGACTACTTGGGTAAAGTTGATGCTCTTTGCTTTGAAAAAAGTTTAAAAATTCTTGTCGTATATCCATTGTGAAAACCCCGTGTTGTTAATTGTGGATATTTTAGCGAAATTGTGGTTATTGGGAGCTTTTAAATTGGCACAGTTGCTTTGCTCTCTTTTTTAGATAAAATAAGTAAAAATTAATGGACAGAGCGATGGAAGCAATATTTTCATTTATAGGCACACCTTTTGTGAAATTTATGAAGAGCATGGAACAGTTTGGAACCTATGTTATTTTTCAACTTCAACTGATGCTACTCATGTTAAAACGCCCATGGAGAGTTAAACAGATATTTGAACAGTTAGAGGTGATAGGGGTAGGTACATTTGGGGTCATCTTTTTGGTTGCTCTCTTTTTGGGTTTAATTGAAGCGATACAACTCTATCAAGGTTTCTCTAAATTTGGGGCTGAAAGTTTTATGGGATATACCATTTTTATCTCAATTTCAAGAGAGTTAGCCCCTCTCTTGGTAGGGCTAATGGTGACCGCACAAGCCATCTCCTCTATGTCGGCTGAATTGGGGACAATGCGGGTAACTGAACAGATAGATGCCATAGAGACTTTGGCAGTGGATGCTAAAAAGTATCTGCTTGTTCCAAGAGTGATAGCTACTACCATTGCTGTGCCACTCTTGGTCATCTCTTTTGACTTTATTGCTAACTTATCGGCATTTCTTATGGCATGGTTCGCTTTAGATATGAACCCTGTGGTCTATGGAGACAGCATTAAGCAACTGTTAAATTTTTCAGATATTGGCACAGGCTTAATTAAGGGTTTACTCTATGGTTATCTGATAGGCACGATTGGTACTTATGTTGGTTTTCATACCTCTGGAGGAGCAAAAGGGGTAGGGGTCTCAACCACCAAAGCTGTTGTTTTAGCTTCAGTGACCATCTTTATTGCCAACCTTTTCATCTCTACTATTTTCTTAACTTTAAATTGGTAAAGAATGGAATTGAACAGAAGCGTATTCAATAGTCACAATTGACAATAGTGAATATTATATTAACTAAATAAATTAAAAAAATATATAATAATTAATTAAGTTTAAAAACTTCTTTTGTTACTCTAAAACTATAAAAATTAAATTTTAGGATAATAAAATGAAAAAACTTAAACTATCGTTACTACTTATGTCAGTAGGGGTAAACTTATCTGTAGCAGGTGGAGAAATTAACCCTATGAGTACATTTGTAGTTACAGATGAGGCAAAAGCAGAAACGACAATTGTTCCGACATTAATTAAGGTAGACGAAGTAAAAGTAAAAGCGCCCATTAAAGAACCTATTATCGTTAGAACAATTAAGTCTAATGATGAAAACCGTACACTCTCATCGCTTTATATTGGTGGAGGGCTTACTTTTACAAAATATGATAGTAACTGTCAACTATCCTCTTCTCCTACTTGTGATGGTCAAAGTACAAAAGTTGGACTTTTATTGCGTGGAGGTTATGACTATAATGAATATATAGGTGCAGAGGCTAGAGCAATGATAACAGGGAATTTAACACATTTTGGACTCTTTGCAAAACCGATGTATCCTATTAGCGAAGATTTTAATCTTTATGCTCTTGGTGGTATTGCAAAAACCAAAACCAATACCGATTTTCGTAATACAGATGTAACAGGTTTAGCATTTGGTATCGGATTAGAGTACGATTTGTCAGATGAGGAAGAGGAAAAAGAGTTAAAATATGATAGAGAATTTGATGGTATGGCAAATCAAGAGAGAGGATTAGGTCTTTTTATTGATTATGAAAAACTCTATTATAAAAGTAATGCACCAACATTAGATGCATTAAGTGCTGGGGTAACTTACGATTTTTAATCTTTAAAATTCTAAGTTTCAAAGAAGATATAGCTCTATATCTTCTTATCGCATCGCATAATTATAATGAGGCTGTATAACGCGTCTTCCCCATTTAAAATGTTTAGAGTAGTAATTTGAACGTAAATTTGAGATGGTCACTCTATTTTTAGCTGAACTGGCATGAATAAAGTCTCCATTGCCTAAATAAATCCCCACATGACTTACTTTTGTAGATTTTTTTGAATCAAAAAAGATTAAATCTCCTTTTTGTAACTGTCCACTGGCTACAAACTGACCCCTTTGTGCTTGGTCTCTGGAGACACGAGGTAAATTGATGCCTTGTTTGGCAAAAACATATTTGGTGAAACTAGAACAATCATACTCATAGGGTCCATTTGCTCCATAGTGATATTTTATTCCCAAGAGTGATTTAGCTGTATTTTCGATGTTATTGATAGTGCTATGCGTTGATGGTACGCTAGAATTACGTGTTTTATAATGAGGCTTAATCGCTTGTTGAAAAAGAGTAGGTTTACTGCTAATATTCATGGGTCTTGCTAGAGAGGGCTTGGCTAATATAACTTTAAAAGGGTTCTGTTTTACAATGGCTTGAGTGGGCTTTGTTATGCTTCTTGTTATGGTTCTTTTTTGAGCCATTGGATAGGTTCTTAAAGATTGATAGGCGAGAGTAGTTCTTTGTGTTTTGGTCTGTTTTTTATTTTTTAAATTTTTATTCTTTAAATAGGGGTGGTAACTATACGCACTCACATAGGTACCATTGGCACTTTTAGGGGCACACCCCATGGTGATAAGTAGCATTGAGGATAAAGTTACTTGGGCGAATAGTTTTTTATTAATATTTTTCATTGAATTATCCTTAATATTTTTATGTATTATATTATTAAAATTTATTTTTAAGTTTAAATTAAAAAAATATTTTAAGAAAAAATAGAGGATAAATTGTTTAATTTTTATAACAACTCTTTTTAGTTACACTATAGTTCGCATTTATTCCACTATGGAAAAGTAAACTATTATGAAAAAAAGGGCATAGATGAATTTTGGTAAATTGGTTTCTGGTTTGGTAGCTTTGCTTATCTATCTTACTATTATTTTCGTGGTTCTATATTTCTATAATATTCATCAAACAAAAGCTAAAAACTATGTTGAAAAAAATGCCAATAGAGTAACGGTGACCTTGGTTAATAGTGATAAGACGGTATTTAATAGAAGTGATAAAGTTTCTACTCCTAAAAAGCCTGTTAACCCTAGTGTGCCTATTATTCCTAAACATGTGGTTAAGAAGAAGACGCTTCCTAAAAAGCAGGTTGTTGTCAAAAAAGTGCCTAAAAAAGTAATACCCAAAAAGGTAGTGCCTAAAAAGCTTATACCAAAGAAAAAAGTGCCTAAAAAAGTTGTTCCTAAAAAAGTAATTCCTAAAAAAGTAATTCCTAAAAAAATTGCACCGAAAAAGAAAATACCTAAAAAGCTTATCCCTAAGAAAAAAGTTCCTAAAAAAACTATTCCAAAAAAGAAAATACCTAAAAAAGTTGTTCCAAAGAAAAAAGTGCCTAAAAAAGTTGTGCCTAAAAAAGTAGTGCCAAAGAAAAAAGTTCCTAAAAAAACTATTCCAAAAAAGAAAATACCTAAAAAAGTTGTTCCAAAGAAAAAAGTGCCTAAAAAAACAGCCAGAGACCTCTTCTCTTCTGTGAAGACAAGTAGTGTTAAAAAACAACCAATTCAACGAAGGGTTAAGCCTCCTGTCATAAGACAAAGTTCGATTAAACATAACTCGACATTTGCAGATAGAACCCGTGCTACCCATCAGAGTGGACGTACATCAAATACCAATCGTGAAAAAGGCATTAAAAATGCGTATATTGCACAAGTTAAACGACGCATGATGAATTGGAATGCTGTTGGGGCTAAAGGGCAGATGGTTACGGTTAATTTAACTATCTATAATAGTGGTAAGTTTAGATATACCACTTCAGGTGTTACAGGTGCTATGAGAAACAGTTTAAAACACTATTTAGACACTGTTAACGCAATGGGTTTAAAAAGACACAAAAAATCTACACCTTATTCTATTCAAGTACGCTTTAAAGTGAGGTAGTTATCTAAATGACTTATAATTTAATACAATTATATTACAATATTATATTAAAATTAATCAAATCAAATAACAAAGGATAAACATGAGGTATATACTATTTTTTCTATTGACATTAAACGTCTATTCGTTTGATGCCGTATTGGATATTGAAAAAGATGTTGAGACCAAAGCAAGTATTTCTATAATGGAGGACAGTGCTACCGCAGGTGGTAGTCGTAACCACTCGAAACTTTTTAAGATACTATTAAATGACTTGCAGATTTCAGGTCATTTTACAGTAGACACACAACTAAAAAGAGGTGGATTTGACGATGCCTTAGTTCCTGTTGAATTACATGACAGAGAGTATCTCTTAAAGTATAGGTATGATGCTTCAGGTAAAAAGTTGAGTGTAAAACTTATTCGTGTAGCTGACTCTTTTATGGTATTTCAGAATAACTATTCGATTAATGATAGTGTTCGTTATCCTTTTTTAGCCCACAATGCCATTGTTGAGCTTAATAAAGTATTGGGCTTTGAGGATATTTCATGGATGAAAAGAAACATTTTATTTGCTAAATATACCAGTTCACGTAACAGTGAAATTTGGATTGGGGACTATACTTTAAGTTTTGCTTCTGTGATTGTGCGAGGAGGATTGAACCTCTTTCCTAAATGGGCAAATCAAAATCAAAGTGCCTTTTACTATACATCTTATAACTTAGCTATTCCAACACTCTATAAAGTAGATATGAATACAGGTTCTCGTAACAAAGTGATTGCTTCAGAGGGAATGTTGGTTGCTTCAGATGTGAGTCAAGATGGCAGTCGTGTTCTTTTAACCATGGCACCCAATGGGCAAACAGATATTTATGAGTTTGATGTATCTTCTAAATCAACCAAACGTTTAACTAAGTTTTTAGGTATTGATGTGAATGGAAAGTATATTGGTGATGAGAGTCAAATTGCATTTGTTTCCAATAGAGTTGGCGGTGCGAATATTTATATGAAAGCGATTGACTCACGCTCGGTAGTTCGTGTAGCACGTTATGGAAACGATAATAGCTCTTGTGATGCTTTTGGGCAACATCTTCTCTACTCGGTTAAAGAGGGGAGTGCTTCAAATATTTATTTAGGTTCAGTCTCTAACTCTTATGTCCGACCGCTTACTGCCAATGGCGAGAATATTTTACCACGTTTCTCTAAAGATGGAAAAGTAATTTTATATATTAAGAAAACTGCTCGAGGAAATTCGATAGGATATATGAACCTGGCAACGAAACAGAGTGCACTTTTCCCTATGAAAAGTGGAAAAATACAATCAATTGATTGGTAAAAGGAGAAACAGATGAAAAAAGTATTGATGAGTGGTATGGTGATTTCACTATTAACCGTTGGGTGTGCGGATAAAAAGTTAAATACTACAAGCCCTACAGGGGCAAATGGGGCAATGGGGGGGACTAATCCAATTGTTTATGACAATGTTGACCCTGTAGGCCAAGGAATGAGTCAAGGGAATGGAACATATGGTAGTAATGCTGGAAATAGTGGTACTTATGGTGATGATTCATCTCAATATGGTGCATCATCAGGTGTTCAAAATATCTACTTTAATGTTAATCAATACAACATTACATCTGATAAATTAGGAGAGGTTTCTCAGAATGCTAATCTACTTCGTAATAGTGGTAAGATTAAAGTTGAGGGACATTGTGATGCATCGGGTTCAGATGAGTATAATTATGCATTAGGACTCAAAAGAGCAAAAGCGACAAAAGATGCTTTGATATCTAACGGAATTCCTGCGACAAAAATAATGTTGGTGAGTATGGGAGAGAGTTCTCCTGAATGTACAAGCAGTACATCTTCTGGATGTTATGCTAAAAATAGACGGGTTGAGTTTAAAGTTATGCAATAACTTTAAACCTTAATCATAAAGTTAGGAAAATAGATGTTAATGAAAAATAGAATTGTTTTAACGAGTTTAGTGGTGCTTTCTACTGCCATTTATGCCTATGAACCTTCTGTCTACGGGGCAGGAGATATTAATAGTGCTAATCCTTATGGTTTAACCAAAACAGAACAAGCTGTACTTGAAAATAAAAAAACCCTACAGATGCTCTACAATAAAATGACAGAACAACAACGTAAGATTGATGGGCTATCAACAGTTATTGAAGGGCAAAATAGAGAGATTTTTGAGCTTAAAGAACAGTTGACGGCACAAGAGCGTAAACTTAGTTCAATAGCAGATGATAATCGTACTTACTCCTTGCTTTTAGAAATGGGGAAAACAGTTGATAAAATCAATAATAGCTATGTTTCCAGAGAGGAGCTAGAATTATTGGGTAGAGCTGTTTCATCGACCGTTCCTTCTTCTCCTTCAGTAGCAACCATTGACCCTTCAGAAAGTTATCGTCAAGGGGTTCAACTTTTTGGAACCCATAGTTATTTAGCTGCAAAATCTCATTTTGAAGAGGCAGTAGCCAATAATTATAAAACGGCTGCGGCCAACTATTATTTGGGTGAAATTGCGTACTATACTCATAATTATGAAGATGCGATTAGTTACTTTAAGTTAAGCTCTTCACTTTATGACCAAGCTTCTTACATGGATATTCTCTTTCTTCATACGGCTATCTCTTTGGAAAAAACAGGAGACAAACAACAGGCTAAAAGTTTTTATCAATATGTGATAGATACCTATCCTAATAAAAAATCTGCGGCAATTGCACGAAACAGAATATAATAGCCCTTTAATAAGTGCTAGATAAGTTTGCTTTGCTATTATTGTGGCAAATTTATAATTAGGAGATTCTATGACAATTACAAATGAAAATTGTGTTGTAGGCATTGAGTACGAAGTAAAAGAAGCAGGAACAAATGAAGTTGTTGATTCAAATAAAGGTTCAGGGCAACCTTTAGAGTTTATTATGGGAAAAGGACAGATTATTCCTGGTCTTGAAAAAGGTTTAACAGGTATGAAGGAAGGTGACTCTTCTGATCTTATGATTCCTGCGGCTGATGCCTATGGTGATTATAATGAAGAAGCTGTACAAACTTTACCAATTGAACAATTTGAAGGTGTAGAGCTGAAAGAGGGTCTTACCCTTTATGGTCAAAGTGAAGATGGTCAAACAACTCAAGTAACGGTTAAATCATTTACAGATACTGATGTAAATATTGACTTCAATCATCCAATGGCAGGTAAAGATTTAATGTTTTCAGTAACAGTTAAATCAGCGAGAGAAGCTACAGCTGATGAAATCTCTTCGGGTGTTGTGGGTGGAGAAGCTCCTGCTGAAGGTGGTTCTTGTGGAACTGGATGTGGTTGTCACTAAGCATCTCAATTTAAAAGTGTAACTCTTACACTTTTAAGGCACTTCATCTCTAGAAGTGCTTATTAGACATTTTTTCACTATTATCTTATTATCTTGTGACTTTTTTATCTTGTGACTTATCTAGTGTTTTAATTTTAGATAAATCTTGAATGGTTGCTAGTAATGCACCCAACTTATTTTTAACCTCTAAGTACTCTAGTTCTGGAACCGAGTCTGCAACAACACCACCACCTGCTTGAAGTGTAATGGCATCAGGTTTGATAAGTGCCGTTCTAATAGCAATTGAAGAATCCATCTCACCATTAAATGAGAAATAGCCAACCGAACCAGAGTAGAAACCACGTTTTAATCCCTCATACTCTGCAATGAGTTCCATGGCTCTAATTTTAGGTGCACCTGTCATGGTACCTGCGGTAAAGGTGGCACGGAAGAGGTCAAACATATCTTTGTCGTCTGCAATGGTAGCTTCAACATCGGTGACCATATGCATGACATGAGAATAGCGTTCCACTCGCATCATATCGGTCACTTTAACCGTTCCTGCTTTGGCAACACGTCCAACATCATTTCGCCCTAAATCAATGAGCATAAGGTGTTCTGCACACTCTTTGGGGTCATTAATCATTTCTAGTTCAAGCTCTCTGTCTCGTTGTTTATTTTTTCCTCTTTTTCGCGTTCCTGCAATAGGACGTAGTAAAATTTCATCATTGGAGAGCTTGACCATTACTTCAGGTGAAGAACCTGCAATGGAAAAATCTTCATAATCTAATAGAAAGAGATAAGGAGATGGATTTTTAGAACGTAGGAGTCGATAGAAGCTTAATGGATCAACGGCACCTTTTTGGGTATAACGATTAGCAAGAAGTATCTGAAATACATCACCTGAACGAATCATCTCTTTGGACTCTTGTACCAGTTGTTTGTAGCGTTCCTCTTCAATAGAAAAGTTTCCTTCTCCTTTTAAGAGTGCAGTTTGTAGTTTCTGTGGGGTTTGAGGTGTATTAAAGAGATTTTCTAAATCTTCAATGGCATGAGTATACTGCTCATCATTAATAATCATTGTAAGCATTGAGTTTTTATGCGAATAGGCTAAGATGATAGAGGGACGAACCAAATCTAAGTCTGGTGTGTTGAGTGGGTCATAGAGTTTGTCCATACTCTTTTTTAAGGTAGGCTCAAACACTTTAACCATGTCATAACCAATAAAACCAATAAAACCATCGACAAAAGAGAAACCAACTTGGTCAACTCTCTCTTGATACTTTTGTTTATCCAATTTATTGTAATAGGATTGAAGAAAATTAAAAGGGTCGTTCTCTAGTTCTATTATTTCCTTAGATGGATTAGTATAGTGTGTTTGGTTATTTTTGTAAACAATACGCTCTAAAGCACCTATGGTGATGAAGCTATAGTTCCCCTCTACCGTGGTAACAACTGATTCAAAGAGCATGGTAACTTCATCCTTGAAAAGCTCTTTTATTTTTCCATACATGGAAACAGGGGTGAGTTGATCAAGAAGAAGTTGTTTAATCATTGTCTATTTTACCTTTGTTACGTATGCACCTGATAGAATATTTGCCTTAACTTTACCTAATTGAGCTTTCGCTTCATTACGGCTAAAGAAAGGTCCAACTAAAACACGGGTTAAGCTTTTGTCATTTTCAACAGGTATTGTAGTATAGTTAAAGTTACTTTTTTTAATTTTATAAATAATCGTTTTAGGGCTTCTATAGGTACCAACTTTAATGTAATAACTGTGGGTTACTTTTTTGAGTTTTCCACCAAGGTAAGAAGCACTTTTTGTACTAGAAGCGGTTCTATGTGTAGAAGCAGTTGTTGAAGTGTGTTTTGGATTTTTTTGAGTCACTACTTTATCTATATACTCTTTTTTAGGTGTGTGTGTTGTTGTAGATGATGTATGTTTAACCGTAGATGATTTTTTAGCATCAGTGTTTTTAGCATCAGTGTTTTTGGCATCATGGGTAGCATTTTTACTATTATTAGTATGCTCTTTTTTCGCATCACTATTTTTTCTTGGTTCACTGTATGTTTTAATCTCTTTAACATCTTTTTTACTGCTATCTTTTTTGGGTACATGAGAAGTCAAAGGTGCTTTGATTGCTGAAGTTAAATTTCTTTCAAGTACATTGTGTGTAGCTAAAGGAATTTTAGTGCTTGTTGAAGTAGTAGATTCATTTTTAGCACCATTGTTATTGTTAGCTGCATTTTCATGTGCTGAAGTTTCTGGGTCACTCTGTTCTTTTTTCCCATTGTTAGTGCTAGATAGGTCTATGCTCTTATTTAAATCTTTAGTCTCTTCTGTTTGCGAATTGTTATTTTCAATAGCAATATCACTGTCGGTATTTAATATTAGTCTTGTAATCACTACTGAAATTACTAAAATAATAAATAAAAGTGCTAAAAGGGTTAAAATATTTTTGATAGGACTCTTTTTAGAGCTATCTAACTCATCAATTTTAATGTCGTGTAAGTTTTTATCTGCCATGGTCTATCGACTCCATTTTTTAAACAGAGTATAACACAATAATGGTAATTTTACATAGAAATATTATACTTTTTGAGTGGGTAAGCTAATAATATTAAAGTTTATAGGGAGATTTTTGTTAGGATAAATTTTATAGCTTTTTTTAGACTTAAAATCTAATAGATATTTTATATTTTCAACTTTCTTATAGGCTAAATTCAATGCAATACTTTTTTGGGGAATAAAGAGTTGAAAGAGGTTTTTTTTCTCATTTTTGTAGGCTTTAAAATGCTCAATATGTAATGATTTTAGTAGATGTTTAAGCAGTGCATAAAATGCATTCCAATCTTCTTCTCTATATTCAATGACAATATAGTTAACTGATTCATTTTCAATTAAAGGAATAGATAACGAGATTTCTGCTTGGTGATGTTGTTGTAATAGGGTAGGGTCAATAGGCATTGGATATTTTTTAAGTTTACTATAAAAAGTACGATTGTTGAAAGTGGTTTTTTCAACAATCGAGTTGGTTTGAAGATAAAAGTAGTCAGAATTAAATTCTAGTTCATCTATTTTAAGTTTCAAATTATAAGTGACTCATCTTTAGTAAATGGCTTTATCATAGATAACAAATCCAGAAGCAAGTTCTTTCATCTCATCTTTGATTTTTGCATGAAGGTCAGTATCTTTAATATTTTCAAGCACATCAGCCATTTTGTTGGCAATGATTTCAAACTCTTTCTCTTTCATACCACGACTCGTAAGGGCTGCTGCTCCCACACGAATTCCAGAAGTCACAAAAGGGCTTCTGGTCTCACCTGGAACCGTATTCATATTTACAGTAATACCTGCATCGCCTAGTGCAGCATCTGCCTCTTTTCCTGAAAAGTCTCTGTCTAAGAATGAGACTAATACCAAGTGATTGTCTGTACCATTACTTACTAAGTTAAATCCTCTGTTAATTAAGACATCAGCTAAGACTTTCATATTGGCTTTAACTTGTTTGGCATAAACTTTCCACTCATCAGAAAGATTGTATTTAAATCCAACTGCTTTAGCGGCGATAACATGCACCAATGGTCCACCTTGAAGACCAGGGAAGATGGCTGAATTGATTTTTTTAGCAATATCTTCATCGTTGGTCATAATCATTCCACCACGAGGACCTGCAAGTGTTTTGTGTGTTGTGGTTGTTACAACATCTGCATAAGGGAAAGGACTCATATGCTCATTGGCACATACCAAACCAGCAATGTGAGCAATGTCAGCAAATAAAATAGCACCTACTTCATCAGCAATCTCTCTAAATTTTTTAAAGTCAATTTCACGAGCATAAGCAGAGGCACCACAAACAATAATCTTTGGTTTAACAATTTTAGCAATGTCTAAAACTCTTTCGTAGTTGATGTATCCATCAAGCTCTACACCATAGGTAAATGATTGGTAGTTTTTACCTGAAAAAGAGGGTTTAGAACCATGAGTTAAGTGACCACCATGGCTTAAGTCCATTCCTAAGATTTTATCACCAGCTTTAATAAGTGCTGCATAAACAGCTCCATTGGCTTGTGAACCAGAGTGAGGTTGTACATTGGCAAATTTACAGTTAAAAAGTTTACACGCTCTATCAATGGCAAGTTGTTCAACTGTATCAGCGTGTTCACATCCACCATAATAACGTTTAGCAGGGTAACCCTCTGCATATTTGTTGGTAAATACTGAACCCATTGCTTCCATAACAGCTGGAATGGTAAAGTTTTCAGAGGCAATCATCTCTAAATGATTTGTCTGTCTTTCACGTTCTTGGTTAATGGCTTCAAAAATCTCTGGGTCAAATGTTTCCATAGAATAACTCATGGGGTCTTTCCTTTAAGGGTTTAGGTTTTAATCGTCTATTTATATCAAATATAATATAAGAACACCTTAATATTATTATATTATATTTGCGTAGGTCGGGGCATCCTCGCCCCGACAATAAAAATTAAGTTCTTTCAGAAATACGCTTTTTACAAGCATTCCCATCAATACAAAACATCCCCTTACCTTTTTTAGCAGGTTTAAGCTCTTCTGGATTCTCATTGCCACATTTTTTACATTTGTCTTCAGCCGAAATGACAGGTGCTTTAGGAGCTTCTGGACGCATCGCAGGAAAAAGCAAGACATCACGAATGCTCTGTTGGTTGGTAAGCATCATTACCAATCTATCAATCCCAATTCCCTCTCCAGCTGTTGGGGTCATTCCATAACTAAGGGCTTTTACAAAATTGGTATCCATGTGCATCGCTTCGTCATCACCTGTTAACTCTTTGGCATCTACTTGGGCTTGAAATCGCTCAAATTGGTCAATGGGGTCATTGAGTTCTGAAAAGCCATTGGCAAGTTCAGCACCTGCTACAAAAAATTCAAAACGTTCAGCTATTTCAGGGTTTGCATCACTTCTTCTAGCCAATGGTGAGATGTCCACAGGATAATCGGTAATGAACGTTGGGTTAATGAGTTTTGGCTCCACATATTCATCAAAAAGTTCAGCTTGAACGTAACCTATTGTCCAATTATTGTCATATTTTAAATTATTCTCTTTTAAAAATGCCAAACCTTTATCTCTGTCTTCAGCTATTTCTCGTGGAACACCACCAATATTGACAATGGAATCAATCCAAGTGACACGTGCAAAAGGTGTTGAAAAATCTACCTCTTTGTCACCATAAGGAAGTTTTCTGTTTAGTTTTAAAGTCTCAAACAAGTAGTCAAACAGCTCTTCTGTTACTTCCATAAGCTCAATGTAGGTTTTGTATGCCCAGTAAAATTCAATAACCGTAAACTCTGGGTTGTGCGTTGCATCTATTCCTTCATTTCTAAAGTTTTTACCAATCTCAAAGACAGCGTCCATACCACCAGTGATAAGTTGTTTTAAGTAAAGCTCTGGGGCAATTCTTAAAAATCTATCTACGCCTAAAGCATTATGATGAGTGGTAAAAGGTTTGGCGTTTGCTCCCCCTAAAATAGGGTGCATCATAGGTGTTTCAACTTCTAGAAAACCTTTGTCTTCAAAGAAACGTCTAATTCCAGAGACAATATGTGAACGCAGTTTAAATCGTTTAGTCACTTCAGCGTCCATAATCATGTCTAAGTAACGCTGTCGATACTTAATCTCTTGGTCTTGAATACCATGAAACTTTTCAGGTAGGGGAGAGATAGATTTAGTCACCAAATTAACCTCTAAACAGTGAAGCGTAAGTTCTCCTGTGCCTGTCACAAAAGGGTAGCCTTTCACTTCAATGATATCACCTACTTCAAAAAGTTTTTTGACCACATCATTGTAATAGTTTTCGGGTAAATCATCACGGTTAAAGTAAATTTGAACCAATCCTGCTTCATCTTCTATTTTTGCAAAAGCAGCTTTTCCCATAATACGAATGAATTTAAGACGACCTGTGAGTCTAAAAGATTTTGTTTCATCTTTTTTCATCTCTTCTGTTTCTATCTCATGAACATACTCACACGCTTTTAAAAATTCTGCTGAAGGTGTTCCTTTTTTTACTTGGTTAGGGTAAGGGTTAATCCCTTTTTTTCTTAATGTTTCGGTTTTTTTTATTCGCTCTTGAATATATTGGTTGTCAAATATCAAGGTTTCTCCTAGAAGTTGTGTTTAATTTTAATAGTAATATTGTTTGTAAATTGATGCTTTAGTTTAGATTTTTTGGGGAGGGTTACCCTTTGGCTTGACAAGCCGAACAGGTACCCGTAATCTTCATCACATGATTGCTCATTTTAAAGTTAAACTTTTTAGCAATCTCTTCTTGACGCTCTTCAATAAGTTCATCATAAAACTCTTCTATGTTGCCACATTTTAAACAGACTAAGTGGTCATGATGATTGGTAATACCAAACTCATATTTTTTACCTTGTGTGCCAAATGAGATAGAGTTAACAATATTTTCATCTTCAAGTAGCGTGAGGGTACGATAAACGGTAGCAATACCTAATTTAACTTCTGGGTGAGACTCTTTAATCAGGTTGTAGATGTCTTCAGGGGTAAAATGACCGTCATTATCATAGATGATTTTAAGTATGAGTTCACGTTGTGTAGTATACTTAAGGTTATTTAACTTTAATAAAGTTTTAAAGTTTTGAAGTACCTCATCATAGGCAATGGTATTTGTCATTTTACACTATCCTTTTAGTTTGAATTATTATGCTCTGTTAAAGCCATGGTAGAAGAAGTTGAGTTTGTCTCTTTGGTCTGATTATTTTCAACTACTGTTTGGTTGATGTCACGATTAAGTATTTTTGCACCTATTTCTGCCATTGGTTTAAATAGTTTTGTTTCATTATTAAATTTAGTGGCTGACTCTTCAAAAAACTCTGATTGGTTGACTCCAAAAATAATTAAAGAGAAAATGAAAATATAACGTACTCCTGATAATATATAGCCCAATAGTCTACTAATAAAACCATTAGCAGGAGCGGTAAGTTTTGTAATAATTGAAGAGATTAAGCCCAATATAATCCATACTGCAATGAGGATTAAGATGAAACCAACAATATTTGTAAACTCTTCAGGAATTTTAGGAAAAAGTTTTTGCTCTTCAATAAAGTTTATAGCAAGGGTATTGTATCTTGAAGCAAGAATAACCCCTCCTGCAACCATAATTAGGTTCAATAATTCTTTTGTAAATCCGTTAACCAAACCTTTAATCGCTAAAAAAGCTATTAATGCTACAATCGTTATATCTACAATATGATAACCCATAAATTCCATAAATCATTCCTTTGATAATTTATTAATATTTAACAAATTATATTTTTTAGAAATTATAGCCTAAATTATCTAAAATTGATATTTTTCTTTAGTTCATCGGGTTTACTTGAGTATTGAATAGCATCTTCTTTGCTAATAAGTCGTTTTTGAACCAATTTCGTAAGCTCTTGTGTTTGTGTTTGCATACCACTTGCTCCTTGACCCAATTGCATTTGAGAATAGATTTGATGCACTTTGTCTTCTCTAATGAGGTTGGCGATGGCATGGTTTGTTACTAAAATTTCAGGAACAGCAACCCTTCCACCTCCAATCTTAGGCAGAAGCATTTGAGCAACAACGGCAACCAGTGAAGTAGAAATCATGGTTCGTATTTGTGATTGTTCTTCACCACTAAAAACATCAATAATACGGTTAATGGTTCCAGGTGCTGAGTTGGTATGGAGTGTACCAAATACCAAGTGACCTGTTTCAGCTGCTGTTAATGCAGCTTCAATGGTCTCTTTATCTCTCATCTCCCCAATGAGAATAATATCAGGATCTTGTCGCATGGCATACTTTAGTGCCATAGAAAAGCTTCTGGTATCACTCCCTGTTTCACGGTGGGAAAAAACCGATTTTTTATTTTGGTGAATAAACTCTACAGGGTCTTCAACGGTGACAATATGTTTATGCTCTGTTTCATTAATTTCATTGAGTATGGCAGCCAAAGTAGTTGATTTCCCAGAACCTGTAGGTCCTGTTATGAGAATTAAGCCTTTTTCTCTTTTGATAAGTTCCTTATAGATGCTAGGTGCTTTTAAGTCATCTAGTGAAGGAATTTCTGTGGGAATAATCCTAAAAGCAGCAGCAATGTCCCCAAGTGTTCGGTAGTAGTTGGCTCTAAACCGACCAATTCCAGGAAGCATTAAAGCAAAGTCTAGTTCTAAATGCTCTTCAAAAGATTTTTTTTGTTTTTCAGTTAGTAGAGCGTAGGTCATCTCTTCAATGTCATCACCTGTAAGGACTGGTAAGTTAACGGCTTTGAGTGTACCATCAATACGAATTTGAGGTTCAGCACGTGCCACAAGGTGTAAATCTGAAGCCCCATGAGAGACAACAGATTGGAGAAGTTTTTTTATATCAATAGCCATATTAAATCTTTATTTTTAATTTAATAAAACTATATAAAAATTATTCTTTATTTTTGTTTAAGTTATTAAAATTTAAGATTCAATAATTTTAGGAACAATAAAAAAGTCATTTTCAGCATTGGGTGCATGAGCAAAGAGGTGTTGTGCTATGTGGGCTTGTACTTTAGGCGTATCTTCACGTAACAAAGCACCCTCTGTTTGGGTTGAGAAAGTTGCTGAAAGATTATCAGTATTGAGTTCAGAAAGATTTTCAACATAAGATAAAATTTCAGTTAATTGAGAGGCTAACTCCTCTTTTTTCTCCTCTTCAATTTTGAGCATTGAGAGTTTTTCAAGTTTGGCTAATACGGTGTTATCTATAATCATCACTGTCCTTTTCTAATAATAATAGCATTATAATAGAAATTAACTTTTGTTTTTGGCTCTGTTTCGTGTAAGAAGATAAATAAAGAGACCAATAACAACTATGAGCATAAATATCATCCAAGATTTGGTGACTTTATTGACCAAAATATCTCCTGTGGGGCGTTCTGTAAAACAAAAAGGAGCATTTTTAGGAATGGAAGTAGAGACACGTTCCTCTTTTGCCTCTTGAATTGCCATAGCAATGTCAGAGGGAAGTTGTTGTACCCCTTGTAGATAACGTATAATCTTTCCTTTAGGAGAGAGGACAATAATTGTAGCGGCATGAAGATAACCTGTGGTTTCACCTTTTTTATTGGTCATTTTTTTATATTTAAAACCCACAGCATCTGCTAATTTTCCTGAACTGTTATTTTCTCCAATGACAAAATGCCAAGCATCAGGGACATAGGCTCGACCAATGGCTCTAAGCATGGTGCTTTTTTTAGCTTTAGCAAGTTCTACCGTTTCATCTTCTGCAAAATCGACTGTAATAACTTTATAATCAATATTTTCTGCTAATTTTAATCGAGAGAGCATGACAGACATTTCGTTGAGTTGAGGGGTACAAATTCCTGCACATTTAAAATAGTTAAGGGTTAAAAGCGTAGGTTTTCCTTTCATTAGCTCTTTAAGGGTTACTGATTTAGCTTGTTCATTAATAAATGTTAGCTCCAAAGGAATGCTTGTGCCTAACTTCTCTTGGACACCTAAATGGTCAGCCTCTAGGGTGTTAAATAGAAGTGCGATGAGTAAAAGGTATTTTTTCATTGTTTCACCTTGTCGTAAGATTATGTGGAATTATAGCAAAGTTAATTATGAGAAGAAGCATATTTTTGATGAATTACAATTATATTAATATAATTTTTGATAATATCTCGCATAATAAAAAATTATTAAAGGAGTTAAATAAATATGAGTGAATTACTAGATAAGTCATCAATTACATCAGATGAGTTGGAAACTTTATTGGCACAAAGAGAAGCTGGAGAGGTAGATTTTTTATTGGTTGATGTAAGAGAGATGCAAGAGTATGATGCTTCTCATGTTAAAGGCGTTGACCTACTTAAACCTACTTCCACTTTTCAAGAGTGGGGTGAAGAGTTCTATAATGAGCATAAAGATAAAAAAGTAATTATTTTTACGTGTCGTTCAGGTCATCGTTCAGGGCAGGTTCAAAGTGTTTTCATT
>Ga0256839_1002955_pt1 | contig 18147 bp, 17 predicted proteins | sample 354166metaG_FD_185968 | JGI IMG/M metagenome (GOLD analysis project Ga0256839, IMG submission 185968) | Hydrothermal vent microbial communities from Mid Atlantic Ridge, Atlantic Ocean - 354-166 | ecosystem: Environmental > Aquatic > Marine > Hydrothermal vents | place: Atlantic Ocean: Mid... | reverse complement strand
TGCTCTTGCGCCGTTCTGTGTGTTCGATAAAAACATCACAAAGATGATATTGAACAATCACACTTCGGGGGAATAAAATATGTGTAATAAAAATAAATTTGATAAAGCAAAACTGCCAAGCCGTCACGTAACAGAAGGGGCAGCACGTGCGCCGCATCGCTCTTATTATTATGCGATGGGTTTAACCTCTGAGCAAATTCACCAGCCACTTGTTGGGGTTGCCACTTGTTGGAATGAATCTGCACCATGTAATATTTCCTTAATGCGTCAGGCGCAAGCGGTTAAAAAAGGTGTCGCCAGCGCTCAAGGAACTCCGCGTGAATTTACTACTATTACTGTGACCGATGGTATTGCCATGGGGCATGAGGGCATGAAGTCCTCGCTTGTTTCTCGTGATGTTATTACCGATTCTGTTGAGTTGACCATGCGCGGTCATTGTTATGATGCGCTTGTTGGTCTAGCTGGTTGTGATAAATCATTGCCAGGTATGATGATGGCAATGTGCCGTCTTAATGTGCCGTCAATATTTCTTTATGGTGGCTCAATTTTACCAGGTAACTTTCGTGGCAACCCTGTGACCGTTCAAGATGTGTTTGAAGCAGTGGGCAAACACTCGGTTGGCGATATGTCCGATGAGGATTTAGAGGAACTTGAAACAGTAGCTTGTCCTTCAGCTGGCTCATGTGGCGCACAATTCACCGCCAACACAATGGCAACCGTTTCAGAGGCAATTGGTCTTGCTTTGCCATACTCTGCAGGCGCACCAGCCCCTTATGAATTTCGTGATCAATTTTGCATGACTGCTGGTGAGCAGGTGATGGAATTGCTAAAATTAAACCTGCGACCACGTGATATTGTTACACGTAAAGCGCTAGAAAATGCCGCAACTGTTGTTGCCGCTTCTGGTGGCTCAACCAATGCCGCCCTTCATCTTCCTGCAATCGCAAATGAATGCGGCATTGATTTTGATTTATTTGATGTAGGTGAAATATTCAAAAAAACTCCATATATTGCAGATTTGAAGCCAGGCGGAAAATATGTTGCAAAAGATATGTTTGAAGCTGGAGGCATTCCTATCTTGATGAAAACCCTGCTTGAAAATGGCTATTTGCATGGCGATTGCATGACGGTAACTGGGCGTACTATTGCACAAAATATGGAGAGGGTGAAATGGAATGACAAGCAAGATGTTGTATATTCCGCGGCCACTCCCATTACCCCAACGGGTGGTGTTGTGACATTAAAGGGCAATCTTGCTCCCGATGGTGCTATTGTTAAAGTTGCTGGCATGAAAGATCTTAAATTTAGCGGCCCAGCAATTTGCTTTGATAGCGAGGAAGAATGTTTTGAAGCAGTATCTAAAAAAGAATATAAAGCGGGTGATGTTTTTGTAATTCGTTATGAAGGGCCAATTGGTGGGCCTGGCATGCGTGAAATGCTTTCAACTACTGCCTTGCTTTATGGTCAAGGCATGGGCGACAAAGTTGCGCTTATCACCGATGGTCGTTTTTCTGGTGCAACCCGTGGTTTTTGTATTGGTCATGTGGGCCCAGAGGCTGCAAAAGGCGGGCCGATTGCTCTTATTAAAGATGGTGACATAATCACGCTTGATGCAATAAAAGGCACAATGGAAGTTAATTTGAGCGACGAAGAATTAGCTCAGCGTAAAAAACTTTGGAAACCGCGCGAGAGCAGTTTCGGCTCAGGCGCAATATGGAAATATGCACAAATTGTTGGTGATGCACGTTATGGCGCATTAACTCACCCAGGCGCAAAAGGCGAAAAGAGCTGCTATGCAGACATTTAAGTCCAAAGCCCCAAAAATAATTACCCCCATTATGGCGCTGATTGTTAGTTTTTTCTTAGCAATGGCTACACCTATTTTGGCACAACAATCGGCACAGCAAAATAATGCTGTTGATGCTGCTATTGGTTTAGCGAATATGCTTGATGGTGCAGGGGGCGGTGTCTCACGTGAGGCTATGTTGGCTTCATTAGAGGCGGGGGCTGAGGCTGGCGAGCCAATCGCTTTGTTTCGTTTGGGTGTTATGTATGAAAATGGTGATGGCGTAGCAAAAGACGAAGTAAAGGCATTTGGTTATTTCTCGCGTATTGCTAATGATTACGCTTCCACTCCACCAAAATCTTTGCAAGCAGATATTGTCGCGCAATCTTTTATCAAGGTGGGTGATTATTATCGTACGGGCCTTCCAGATGCGGGGATAAGGGTGAGCAATAAGCGTTTTCATGCATTATTATTGCATGCCGCTTCATATTTTGGTGATGCAGATGCACAATTTAGAGTGGGGCTGTTATATTTAGATAAAAATGAAATGGGCATAAATTTAACTCAAGGCGCTCGTTGGTTATCACTCGCCGCCCGCAAAGGGCATATTGGAGCGCAAGCAACACTTGGGGATTTGTTATTTAAGAGCAGTGAATTAGCAGATCAAAAAATTGAAGGGCTAATGTGGCTCTCCTTAGCTGGAACAAGAGCAAAGGGCAGTCCAGCAGAATTATGGATTACGGATTTACGCGATTCTGCAATGTCAATTGCAACACCAGAGCAGCGCTTAACTGCAACCAATGCAGCACAGAGCCTTGGTGCTAGATTTGGTGGAAGCTAAACCCACCTTCAACAGGAACATGATCGCTTGGTCGCTCTAGTGCTCGGGTGTCTTTATGGGTTTTTATATAAGTCAAACTGTCTGTTGCTTGCGGGCTAAGCATTAAAAAATCAATCCTTATGCCATTATTTTTGCGCCATGCGCCTGCCTGAAAATCCCAAAAACTATAATTTGGCTTATCACTAACCGCCCTTAAACCATCTCGCATGCCCATGTTTGAAAGCGTCCTGAATTTCTCTAAACTTTCAGGGCGATAAAGCGCATCGCCCCACCATGCCTTTGGATTATGGCAATCAATTTCATCAGGAATAATATTAAAATCACCCATCACAATAAACGGCTCTTCATAGGTAAGCCTTTCTTTAACAAACTCGTTCAAGCGATTCATCCAATTAAGTTTATAGATAAATTTATCGCTTATAGCTAAGTCGCCTGCTGAATTATGAACAGGATTACCATTGGGCAGATAAATATTACAAACCCGCACCACGCCTTGAGAAGTAGAAAATACCCCCTCAATTAGGCGTGCTTGCTGATCATGCTTATCTCCATCAAGCCCACGCTTAACTTCATCAAAGGGAATGCGAGATAAAAGCGCCACGCCGTTGAAAGACTTTTGCCCAAATGTTTCAACATTATAACCCAAATCCTCAAATTCTTGCCTTGGGAAATCCTGATCCAAACATTTAATCTCTTGCAAGCCAATAATATCGGGTTTATTTTTCTTTAGCCAATCAAGCACAATCGGCAATCTCGCCCTGATCCCATTGATATTCCAAGTTACAATTTTCATTATTTAAACCGCAAAGCTAGAGCCGCAACCGCACGAGGCCACGGCATTTGGGTTGTTAATTTGAAAAGACTGCCCCGATAAATCATTGATAAAATCAATCTCAGAGCCAAGCATAAACTCTTGTGATAGAGCATCAATCAGCACAATGGTTTCTGGCTCGCCAAGCTTCATGTCGTCTTCGTTTGGCTTTTCGCGCACAATATTATATTCATAAGAAAAACCAGAGCAGCCACCACCAGAAACACTAATGCGTAAAAAACTCCCCTGTGGTTCTTTTGCGAGAATTTTCACTATTTGTTTTTGCGCTTGCGGTGTTAAAACAATTGAATTTGATGTAATCTGAGGCTCATTCATCTGATAAATAACTTCTTAAAGTTGAATCTTAACTTTAAGATAGGTAAGAGTTGGGTAAATTAAAAGGGTTATTTTATATCATGCCTCAATTAGCAAAATATGCATCAAACTCAGATTTCTCGCGCGGGCGTATGTTTGAGGTTAGTGATAGCCCAACCCGCTCACAATTTCAGCGCGATAGAGATAGGATAATCCACTCAACTGCCTTTCGCCGCCTGCAACATAAAACGCAGGTTTTTTTACATCATGAGGGTAATCATTTTCGCACCCGCCTAACGCATACTTTAGAGGTTAGCCAGATTACTCGCTCAATTGCCCGCGCGCTAAATGTTGATGAAGATTTAGCCGAAGCAATAGCGCTAGCCCATGATTTAGGTCATACGCCATTTGGCCATGCTGGGGAGAGAGTTTTGCATAAAAAAATGCAAAATTTTGGTGGCTTTGACCATAATTTACAGGCTCTAAGAAATGTAACAATGCTTGAAAATCATTATGCTGAGCATGATGGTATAAATCTAACATGGGAGACGCTTGAAGGCATTTTAAAGCATAATGGGCCATTTGCTAATGTTCATAATAATCAAATGCCAATTATTTTTACCAAGGGAGGTGTTTTTGATCTTGAATCTAGCACACATGCAAGCCTTGAGGCACAAATTGCCGCTATTGCTGATGATATAGCTTATAATTCTCACGATATTGATGATGCACTTAGGGCGGGGATTATCTCAGTTAGGCAGTTGCATCAGGTGGATTTGCTTAGCGAAATTATTGATGAAATAAATAAAATCTATCCTGATATTTCAAATTCAAGAATAGGGCATGAGATACAGCGCCGCTTAATTACCAAGCTAATAGAAGATGTTATTTATACAACAAAAGCCAATATTGAAAAATTAGCGCCAAAAAATGTTGCTGATGTGCGCAATAACACAAAAACAATAGTGTGTTTTTCAGCGAAAATGGCGACGTTAGAAAAAGGTTTGAAAAAGTTTTTATTTGAAAATGTTTATCGCGCGCCATTTGTAATGAAAAATGTAAAAACAAGTGAGATGGTAGTTGCAAAAATATTTGAACAATTGCTAAGCAATCAAAACTTACCAAATGAATGGAATGAAAAACTGCACCTAGCTATTGATGAAAATCAAAAAGCCAGAATAATATGTGACTATATTGCAGGAATGACAGACCCTTATGCCTTAGAACTTTACAATCGATTATTTGACGAAAAGCTACAATTCAGCTAAGCGGCTAACAATTGATATTATATCGGATTTTTTTATGGATATTTTTGCTGTTTATTCTGACCATGTTATTAAAGCATTACAAGAGATTTTTCCTAACGAGCCAAAGCTAACGCCGCTTTTACACCGAGTTGTGGTTGAGCCTCCGCGTGATGCCTCCCATGGTGATTTGTCAACAAATGCCGCAATGGTTGTAGCTAAGCCACTTGGTAAAAACCCACGTGAAGTTGCCGCTTTGCTGGCTAAATATTTTGAGAATAATCAAGACGTAGCTTCAATAGAGATTGCTGGACCGGGTTTTTTAAATTTTTCACTAACTCCTGAGATTTGGCAAAATATTCTTAAATCAGTGGTTTTGTCGGGTGAGGATTTTGGGCGCTCAAAAACTGGAAGAAAAACAAAAGTAAATATTGAATATGTCTCGGCCAACCCCACAGGGCCAATGCATGTTGGCCATACTCGCGGCGCGGTTTTTGGCGATGCTTTAGCCTCATTGATGCAGTTTTGTGATTATGATGTTAGGAAAGAATATTATGTAAATGATGCCGGCGGGCAGATTGATATTTTAGCAAAATCTGCTTTTTTGCGCTATCGGGAAGCTTTGGGGCAGGATATTGGAGAAATTCCAGCAGGACTTTATCCTGGCGATTATCTTGTGCCAGTGGGTAAGAGGCTTGCAGATGAATTTGGTAATACTCTTGTCGATAAGCCACAAAGCGAGTGGATTGAGACAGTAAAAACTATTGTTCTTGATGCAATGCTTGATTTGATAAAAGCAGATTTAGCTAAACTAGGCATTGAGCATGAGATATTTTTCTCTGAAAAAACTCTGCACGGTAAAAATGGCGCAATTGAGCAAACTCTTGATTGGCTAAAAGAGAAGGGTTTTGTATATCAAGGCAAGCTTGAACCACCAAAGGGTAAAACGCCAGAGGATTGGGAGGATAGAGAGCAGATTTTATTTAGAGCCAGTAATTTTGGCGATGATACCGATAGGGCGCTAGTAAAATCTGATGGCTCATACACATATTTTGCCTCAGATATTGCCTATCATAGAGATAAATATCTGCGAGGTTTTAATCATCAAATTGTAGTGCTGGGGGCTGATCATTCGGGATATATTAAGCGCCTGCAGGCAGCTCTCAAAGCCGTTTCAAATGGTGAGGCAAGCGTTGATGTTCGTATTTGTCAGTTAGTTAGATTATTGCGTGATGGCAAGCCAGTAAAAATGTCAAAACGCTCTGGCGAATTAGTTACATTGTCAGATGTTGTTGACGAGGTTGGCTGTGATGCAGTTCGTTTCATGCTATTGTTTAGACGTAATGATGCCTCCCTTGATTTTGATTTTGCTAAGGTGAAAGAGCAGACAAAAGATAACCCTGTTTTTTATGTTCAATATGCTTATGCACGTTGTTGTTCTGTTTTTCGTGTAGCAAAAAATGATGTGCCTGATTTGGATATAAGTCAAAAGGCGTTGGAAGAGGCTGATTATTCGCTTGCTGATTCGAAAGAAGAACTTGAGCTTATTCGCCTTGTTGCACAATGGCCGCGTATTGTAGAAGCTGCCGCAAAAGCGCATGAGCCGCACCGAATTGCCTTTTATATTCATGATCTTGCGGCAGGTTTCCACAAGTTTTGGACGAAGGGGAAAGAAAACTCATCTTTACGATTTGTTAATCAAGATAGTTTGAATGTAACATTAACTAGGCTAGCATTAGTCGAGGCTGTGCGTCAGGTGCTGAAAAGCGGTTTGACAATTTTAGGAGTGAGTGCGCCAAAGGAGCTTTCATAATTTTGGCACAATGATATGAAAAGTCATTCGTGTGTTAGGGAATTCCCTAAATTTATGAAAGTGAAATGGCGTATATAAATGGGTTTAATAAATATGTCGGATAGTCCTTCTCAAGGTAGAAATTCTTCTCAGGGTGATAATTCTGATGATCTAATTTCGCAACTAGCTCGTTTGATGGCTGATGATGCGCAGGCAGGCAGGCCTGATGTAACGTCTGGTGAGCCGAAACAAGCACCAGAAGAACCTCAGCCACAAGTTGAAATAGCCTCGCAACAGGAGGCTGTGCAACAAGAGGCTCTCGTGCAACAAGAGCCATTAGCAGACGATGAGCAGCTATATGATGCACCTGAAATTCAACAAACTGATATTAGTCATGTTGTTGACGAGCCAATTTCTATTGGCTCAGATAGTGCAGATGATATTGCTAACACAAGTGATCCTATTGCAGATCTTATTTTTGCTCAATTGTCACAAGATGAAATAAAATTATCACAAAGTGAAGCACAAGACATTCAGCAGACTGATTCAAGCAATCAAGCTGAAGTTCAAGGCGAAAATATTTCGCCTGTTGAGCAAGAGGTGAGTTTGCCGCAAGAAAAAGACATTCCTCAAGATGATAATTTCACCATTCCGCCAGTATTTGGAATGGAGGCAAATGCGCCTGAGCCACAAGACACACAAGAACAAGCAGTAGCGCAATCTACTCAATTCCAGCCAGAGATGAAAGTTGAAGCAATTTCTGAGTCTGTTGTTACAAAAACTAGTGAGCCAGCGCCGCAAAATACACAAAATGAAAAATATCAATATGATGATCCAATCATTGATATTGAAAATCTTATTGGCGAGGCAGTTAGATCTGGTTTACCTCAAGAGCAGGCAGTAACTACAGCTGATACAAACTCAACTATAGACAGTCAAACTGAGGTTGAAGATGCTGCTAAAGCAGCGCAACAGTCTATTCTAGCAGCATCTGAACAAACTTATCATGATAATGAGCCAAAAATTGACCGAAATGTTGATAACAATTTGGAACAGAATTTTGTAGATGAGAGTGCAGTATATTCTTCACCAAAGAAATCATTCTTTGGCGGTGTTTTAGGTCCTTCACTTATTGGCGTGGCATTATTGGCAGTAGGATTTGGTGTTTTTTATTATTTTGGCTCTAATGAAAATAAGACCACTGATGCCCCTGTGCTTAGTGCAGACGCTTCTCCAACAAAAGTTGCACCAAGTGGAACAAATGCGACTGACAATCAAGAGAACCAGTCAGCTGTGTTTAATAAAATTTCAGGAGAAGTTCAAGCAAATGGAACTGAACAGTTAGTCTCACGCGATGAGAGCACAGGGGAAAATGTAAATCAGGTAAGTCGTATCATTGCAACTGATTCCTCTACCCAAACTGGCCTTGCAAATCGCAAGGTTCGCACGGTAACTGTGCGTCCAGATGGCACAATTGTTAACGGTGATAGCGCAAGGGCTGGTTCTGAAACCCTTCCCGTTGATCGCCCCAATGTGCCGCAATTGCCTCAAGGAAGCATAACTCAAGTTCCTAGCGCTCAAGTTGCAAATGCGCAAGTGGCTACAAATGCAGTCCAAGCGGAACAAACGCAAGTTGTAACTGCTGCGCCTGCCGCTCCAGCAGTTGAGCAGAATGCTAGCATCATTTTAACTCAAGCAGTAGCGCCAATTCCATTAGCGCGGCCTAGCGGACTTATTGCGATTACTTCTGCTCCAGCTTCTAATTCAGCTGCGGTTAATTTGATTGCCAACAATGCAAATGCTAGTGTTAGCACTAATTCAAACCCTGCTACTATTGTAACTTCATCAACTGCTCCTGCTTATGTTCAGCTTTCCTCTCAGCGTTCTGAAGAAATAGCAAAACAGTCATTAGCAGAATTAAATAATAGGTTCTCTTCATCACTTGGTGGAGCATCATTAGAAATTCAACGAGCCAGCTTAGGAGATAAGGGTATTTATTATCGTGTTCGTGTTCCTGCGAATTCTCTTGCTAATGCTAACCAGATATGTGCAAATATCAAACAAGCAGGCGGAGAGTGTTTTGTGCGCACAGATTAAATTTTGCGCGCAAACTAAGTTTTGATGTGGTAATGGTAGAAAAAAATTCAGATTGGCAAAAAAGAAGCCTAGATTGGCAAGAAAAAAACTTAGATTGGTTTGATGAAAAAAAACCATTAAATAACAGCGATGATGTTATGTATGTCGATGTTGATGGTTTTGAAGGTCCGCTTGATTTATTATTGGAGTTAGCAAGACGACAAAAGGTTGATCTTGCCAATATTTCAATTCTTGCCCTAGCTGAACAATATTTATCCTTCATTGAAATTATCCGCAAAAAACGTATCGATATTGCGGCAGATTATTTGGTGGTGGCGGCGTGGCTGGCTTATTTAAAAAGCCGCTTAATGGTGCCGCAAGCTGTATCAGACGATGAGCCAAGTGGTGAAATGATGGCTGCAATGTTGCAATTTAGACTTAAGCGTCTGGAGGCAATGCGCAATGCTGGTGAGCAACTGATAAATCGCAATAGGCTTGGCCGTCAAATTTTTGCTCGTGGAAATCCAGAACCCATCACTATAAAAAATTCTTCACTGTGGCAGGCAAGCCTTTATGATTTGCTAAAAAGCTATTCACTGCAAAGACAAAGGAATGTTGTTAATAATTATGAATTGCAAAAACGACAGGTTTTTTCGTTGCAAGATGCTCATGAATTATTACAACGTTTAATTGGTGATAGCTGGGTATCACTCGATAAGTATTTGACGCAATATTTAAGCTCAAAAGAGGAGGCTAATAGTATTCTTGCATCAAGTTTTTCAGCCTCTCTTGAATTAGTGCGCATTGGTAGTGTAGAACTTCGCCAAACATCGGAGTTTGGTCCTTTGCTACTGCGTCGAAAAAAAGTTTAACTTTAAAAGGCCATAAAAGCCTTAAAAGCTTGAGCATAACTATTTAGGTAAATATATGAGCAAAGATTTTAGCGAAATGGCAATAAATATCTCCACTAAAGAGATAGATCAAACGCCAAATGTGCAAGAACTAAATGAGCATGATAAGCAAGAGCTTGAAATAAATAATCTTCGCATAATTGAAGCATTATTATTTGCCTCTGCTGAACCAATATCACCTCAGGATATGGCTGAATTTTTAAGCGATGGGGCAGATATTGAGTTTTTATTGAATAAATTAAAAGACTTATATCATCCAAGGGGCATAAACCTCGTTAAGCGTGGCTCAAACTATGCATTTAGAACAGCTGATGATCTATCTTATTTGCTTTTACGTGAAGAGCAAAAGGCTAAGCCTTTAACACGCGCATCATTGGAAACATTGTCAATAATTGCCTATCATCAGCCTGCTACTCGCGCAGAAATAGAAGAGGTGCGCGGTGTGGCAACTGGCTCAGGCACGCTTGATATTTTAATGGAGGCCGGCTTTATTAAGATGCGTGGCCGCCGTCGCACGCCAGGTCGGCCTATCACATACGGCACTACTGAAGAATTTTTAGATCATTTTTCACTAGAAAGCCTAGGCGACTTACCTGGGCTTGAAGAATTAAAAGGTTCTGGCTTGTTATCTTCAAGATTACCCTCAAATATTCAAATTCCGATGCCTTTTGATGGACCATTATCTGATGATGAAGATCCTTTAGATGACGAAGATATTGGTGAAGATAAATAATGAGCCAAATAATTTCTGAACAAGTAAAGCTTGATAGAGTAAAAACCCATGAATGGGGGCAGCGCGGGACTGCAGGGGTCAGCTTTGCCTCTGCTATTTCGTTTAAAAAAGTTGATGTGTCCTTGGGTGGTAGGAAAATATTAAATCAGCTTGATCTTGATCTAATGCCAGGTGAAATTACTTGTTTGCTTGGTGAATCAGGCTCTGGCAAATCTACCATTCTTCGAGTTGTTGCAGGGCTGCAAGAAATTCAAGCTGGAAACCTCAAAATAAATAATGAAATTGCCTCAAGTGCAAAATATATTCTGCCCCCACAAAAACGTGGTATTGGCTTGATGTTTCAAGATTTTGCACTTTTCCCACATTTGTCACTTTTTGATAATGTCATGTTTGGCTTAGCGCATTTAAGCCGTGAGGAGGCAAAACAACAGGCCAATGTTGCGCTTTTAAGGGTTGGTTTAAAAGGCAGGGAGGGTGATTTTCCTCACATGCTTTCTGGTGGACAACAACAACGCCTTGCTTTGGCCAGAACAATTGCGCCACGACCTGGGATTTTAATGCTTGATGAGCCTTTTTCGGGGCTTGATTCTCGTCTTCGTGAGAGTGTTCGCACTGAGACATTGGCAGTTTTGCGTGAAACAAATGCCACAACCATTATTGTAACTCATGATCCAGAAGAGGCAATGGTGATGGGAGATCGCATAATAATGCTAAGAGATGGCAAAGTTGTGCAAAGTGATAGCGCTAAAAATGTTTATGAAAAGCCAATTGATCTAGAAACAGCAAGATTTTTATCTCCATTAAATGAAATCCCATCTATAGTTAAGAGCGGATATGCAAATACCCCTTTAGGCAGTGTTTCTGCAAGAGGTTTTGCTGAAAACTCCCCCGTGATTGTTGCGATAAGGACAACAGGGGCAATTGAAATGCGTGCTAGCGAGGGGTTTGTTAATAAAAAAGATGTTGTTATTGGAAGAGTGGTTACAAAAAGAAATGCGCTAGGAATTGATATTTGTGAGGTGCAAATTGCTGGAATTGATAGACCAATTCATGTGCGAGCGCGTGCTAATTCAGAAATAAAAGTTGGAAATAATGTATTTCTTTCACTCAATTGCCAACATGTCCTTGTTTTTGACCAGAAATAGCAATATCTAATAACTATAAACTAGTCGGCATTATATTTTGTCGATCAATCAAAATGGAGAAAAACTATGAATCCAGGTCCTTGGGGTATTTTAATTATTGTTGTAGCCGTTTTGCTTTTATTTGGCCGCGGTAAGATAGCAGGCATGATGGGCGAAGTTGCAAACGGCATTAAGGCATTTCAAAAAGGCATGAAGGGTGAAGACGAAGAAGTTCAAAAGCTCGACAAAACAATTGATGCAACAATTGATGCAGAACCTAAAAAAGAGAAGAAAGACGCTTAAAGTTTAAATATGCAATTTATATATATTGCACATTTTAAGTGAAATTCTTTTAAAAAGGGAAGTTTTATGCTGAGTATTGGTTGGCCAGAGATGATGCTTGTTGCCGCTGCGGCGCTGATAATTGTCGGTCCGCGTGACTTGCCAAGATTGCTAAAAAATATTGGTAATATTATTGGTAAGGTGCGCCGTATGGGCAATGATTTCAAGTCAGAAATCAACAAAGTCACCGCGCTTGATGAAATAAAAGACATTAAAACCTCTATCACTCAGCCATTAACTGATACTAAGCGTGAAATAGAGCAAGATTTTAACAAGATCACTGATTTTGGTGTTGAGCCAACTGGGGCGATAAAGCCAAAAGATCCTGATGCTACAGATGTTTATGATGAAATAAAATCAGCTTCAGCAAAAACACAATCACAAACGGCAGCAGAAGCTGCAAAAGCATCAATGGCAGCAGCTGTAACAGGAGCAACTATTGCCAACGCAAAAGAGGCAGAGCAAGAAGCAAAAATATCTGAAGAAAAATTAGCTGAAGCAAAACCTGCTAAGTCAGTTAGAAAATCACCAGCTAAAAAAACCACAGCCGCAAAAACCACAAAAAAGCGCACTCCAACAAAACGCGCCCCAAAGAATGGCTAAAAGAAAATATGTCTCATGAGTGCTAAATCAAAAAAAACAAATAAAAAAAAGATACAGGCAAAAATAGATAAACTTACGCCTCATAAAAATGAAAAGACCAATAAGTCTAAAAAAGATAATAAGACTAAACAAGATGAGCTTTCTTCTTCTGAAGCGCCATTGCTTGAGCATCTAACCGAGTTGCGCAAGCGTTTGATTTATTCATTCGCTGCGGTCGCAATTTTATTTGTTGGATTTTTCTTTGTTGCTGATCATATTTTCTTATTTTTGCTCAGCCCATTTGTTTCAGCCGCTGGCGGTATAGAGGGTGTGCGCTTGATTTATACTGCTCCGCAAGAATTTTTCTTCACCAAATTAACAGTTGCGCTTTTTGCTGCAATTTTTGCGGCCTTTCCAATCATTGCCTCACAAATTTATTTATTTGTTGCCCCCGGACTATATAAAAATGAACGCGGGGCATTTCTGCCTTATTTAATTGCAACACCAATTTTATTTGTAATTGGTGCTGCAGTGATGTTTTATGGCGTCATGCCTTTAGCGCTAGGGTTTTTCCTTTCGCAAGAAATTGACGGAATGGGTTTGGCGACAATTGAAATGTTACCACGAGTTTCTGAATATCTTGGGTTAATAATGACTCTTGTGTTTGCGTTCGGTATTTGTTTTCAATTGCCAATTGTGCTTACCTTGCTGGCGAGCATCGAAATTGTTGACGTTAAAAAGCTTAAATCTTGGCGTAAATATGCAATAGTTGCAATTTTATTCGTTGCAGCATTTCTTACCCCTCCTGATCCTATTTCTCAACTAGGTCTTGCACTTCCCTTATTGCTACTTTACGAAATCTCTATAATATCGGTGCGTATTGTTGAGCGCCGTCGTGCAAAAAAAGAAGCGGATTTAGGCTTAAACTAAATCGCTAATATGGGAATATTTCATGTTTGATATTAAATGGATTCGCAATAATGAAGAAGCGTTTGATGCTGCTCTTGCTCGTCGAGGATTAGCGCCACAGGCGGCGCAATTACTTGCGCTAGATGACGAACGCCGTAAAACAGTGCTTGGGTTGAATGAGGCACAAGAAAAGCGCAATGCTACCTCAAAACAAATAGGTCAAGCAAAAGCACAGGGCGATGAAGAAAAAGCCAGCGCTTTAATGGCGCAAGTATCTGAGCTAAAAGCACAGGTTCAGCAAGGCGAAGAAAAAGAGCGGGAGCAAACCGCCACCCTAAATGAAATATTGTCAACTTTGCCAAATATTTTGGCTTTTGATGTGCCAGATGGCGCTGATGAAGATGATAATGAAGAAATTTCTCGCTGGGGTGAGCTTAAGCAATATGATTTTAAACCAAAAGAACATTATCAACTGGGTGAAGATTTAGGGGAGATGGATTTTGAGGCAGCTGCAAAAATTGCAGGTTCTCGCTTTGTGGTGCTTAAAGGTCAGCTTGCCCGTCTTGAGCGCGCGCTTGGTCAATATATGCTTGATTTCCAAACGCAAGAAAATGGCTTTGTTGAGGTCATGCCCCCGCTTTTATTGCGCTCAGAAGCGCTGTTCGGCACAGGTCAATTGCCAAAATTTGCCGAGGACGCATTTGAAACAACCGATGGGCGCTGGCTTTTGCCAACATCAGAAGTGCCACTTACAAATCTTGTGCGTGAAAGCATGCTCAATGAAAATCAATTGCCCTTACGTTTTTCTGCACTCACGCCATGTTTTCGCTCAGAGGCCGGCTCAGCAGGGCGTGATACGCGTGGAATAATACGTCAGCATCAGTTTAACAAAGTTGAAATGGTAGCAATTACAGATTCGAAATCCTCACAAGCAGAGCATGAACGCATGCTAAATTGTGCAGAAAAGGTGATGAAGAACCTTGATCTTCCATATCGTGTGGTGAAGCTTTGTTCGGGTGATGTTGGTTTTTCAATGCAAAAAACCTATGATATTGAGGTCTGGCTTCCAGGGCAGAATACTTATCGTGAAATTTCATCTGTCTCATTGGCGGGTGATTGGCAGGCGCGTAGAATGAATGCTCGTTATCGCAATGAAAATGGTAAGCCCCAATTTGTTCATACATTAAATGGCTCTGGGGTTGCTGTTGGTCGGGCATTGGTGGCGATTATGGAAAACTACCAGCAAAAGGACGGCTCAATAGCAGTTCCTAAAGTGCTGCAAGCATATATGGGTGGATTAAAATCCATTAGCAAAATTTCGTGAGCCAGCCTTTACGCATACTTATTACTAATGATGATGGGATTGATGCCCCTGGTATAAAGCTTTTGCAAACAATTGCGAGCCAAATTTCTGATGATGTGTTTGTTGTTGCTCCAAGCAGCAATCAAAGCGGGGCGGGGCATCGTTTTACTCTTGGCCAAGAACTTAGCATTAAAGAGCATGAGAAGAATGTCTTTTCACTAGATTCTGGCACGCCTGCAGATTGTATAGCCATTGCTTATACGCATATTATGAAAGACAAGATGCCAGATCTCGTATTATCTGGCATAAATCATGGGCAGAATCTTGGTGATATAATTCATTGCTCTGGCACAATGGCTGGCGCGCGCGAGGGTGCTTTGCGCGGTGCTTTGGCTATTGGCTTAAGTCAGGCGCTAGATTATGAAAAAGGTCATGATATAAATTGGGATTGTGTTGAGCAATATGGTTTGGAAATTATCCGCTCTATAATTGAGCAAAGCGATATAAATTCTTCACAAAATACTTCATATTATAATGTGAATTTTCCAATTGCGATAAAAGGACAAACTCCAGATGTGAGAATTGTGCCCCATCAACGTTTTTCAAACTCCCCCTTTACCTATTATCCATCGCGCAATCAGGGTAAGTTTTTTGTAGCAATATTAGAAACCCCAAAGCCGCTTGATAGCGATCATGATTTTAAGTCGTTGCATGAAGATTATTCTATTACGCTAACGCCTTTATTACTACAACAGACTGATTATGAGACAACAGAACGATTGCAGGGAAAAATTTCACTAAGCAAAAAGGACTAGCGAGTGAATAAAGATAATTCAAACGATAGAGCTGATGAATCTGAAGATATTTTTATGGCGCGTGCCTCGCTAATATTAACATTGCGTCAGCACGCAATTGTTAATCCTGCAATTTTAAAAGCCTTTGAAGTTATTCCTCATGAGGTTTTTGTCCCAAAAGAATATGCTCAATATGCCTATAAAGATAAAACTCTGCCAATAGGTTTTGGTCAAAGTATGACTTCGCCCGTTCATTTGGCAAAGCTTTTTATGGCGCTTGAGCCTGAGGGGGCAAAAACCCTGCTCGAAATTGGCACAGGCTCGGGATATTGCGCAGCAGTTTTATCTCGCTTGGCTAGAAGAATATTCAGTGTAGAAAAAATAAATACTCTATCTCATAATGCGCAAGAAAATTGGGCAAAGGCTAGAATTGGCAGAACTATTGGCTTTTGCCATGATGGTTTATTGGGTTTAGAAGCTCAAGCGCCATTTGAGCGAATTTTATTAAGCGGCTCAGTAAAGGAAATCCCAAAAGTGTTTTTTGAGCAATTATCCGATGGAGGAATTCTTGTTGCTCCTGTTGGAATGCCAAACGAGCGCCAGATAATTACCAAAGTAGAGCGGGTGGGTGATGAATTTATTACTACAGAATGCGGCTTTATAAGAATTTCTGCATTAAAAAATAAATAATCAAATATTTTAAACTCTAATTTACCTTAACCAAATATGATGCCTAAAGTATTAGTGTTTGAGTTAAGAGTTTAGTGATGAGTAAAAGACTTTCCCAACGGGATAAATCTAATAGCAGATTTTATAAAAGATCAGCTTTTGTTTCAATATTGATTTTATCAACTGCGCTTTCAGGCTGTGTTTCTTTAGATAGGCCATCCATTGGTAGCTATGGTGTTGATCAATTTACAACAGCTTCTACCGCTACAACTGCACAAGCCAATTTAAATCAGGCTTTGCCAAATGCTTTGCCAAACCCTGATAATAAAATTATTCAACTAGCAACATCGAGCAATAGCTTGCCAAAATATTTACCACCAGCAAGTATTGGTAATTTAATTAAAACCCAAAATGCTACATTTACTGCTACACCAATTAATCAACCAAGCAATATTGTATCAAGTAATTTACCTAATTTAACATCAACACCCGCTTTGGGGAGCAAGAGTATCATGCCAGCACAAACAGCTATAGTTCAAACAAACACTGCATCACTAAACACTGCGCCGCTAAATAGTGCACCAGTTAAGGCAAATTTAGATAATGCCTATATCCATGTTGTTCAGTCGGGTGAATCTCTTTATTCGATTGCGCGAAAATATAACGTAAGTGTGAGCTCCATTGTTTCAGCAAATGCTTTTTCTTCAGCGGATAAAATTGGCGTTGGTCAAAAAATTGGAATTCCAGGGCGAGAAGATTTAATTGCAAAACAAGAAAAAGCAAGAATTGCTTCTGCTACCCCGCTAGCTATAGTGAGTGCGCCGGTGCCAGCGCCAAAAGCAGCGTCAACTGCTAATTCTAGTGCCCCTCAAGCCAAAAAAGTTGTAAATCCAGTTGTTCAAACACAAGAAAAGCTACAAATTGCTGCAATTGCACCAGTTAAAAGCACCCAATCTGAAACATTCAGATGGCCAGTTAGTGGCAAGCTAATCACAGACTTTGCTGCCTCAAAAGGCACTGGAATAAACATCTCCGCCGCTCAAGGAGCGCCAGTTCGCTCAAGCGCAAGTGGCACTGTAATTTATGTTGGCAATGCAGTTGAGGGTTATGGCAATTTGATTTTGGTAAAACATGACAATGGCTTTGTTTCGGCCTATGCTCATCTTGAAAAAGCCAGCGTAAGCAAAGGCGATGTAATAAAATCAGGCTCACTAATTGGCACAGTAGGTCAAACTGGCTCTGTGAATAGCCCGCAATTGCACTTTGAATTACGAAAAGGAGCAACACCAGTTGATCCAATTCCAATGTTAGCAAGCTAGAATTTTTCGCTATCAACTTAGTAGCTAAATATATTTCATCTGTTATTTTAAGTGGCAATGACCTGCAGCCCAGCGCTTGTGCATTGCTTAAACATTCTAGATTATCACGCGTCAAAACACTTACAAAGACGACTGAGAGGTTGTGTCTGTTTGTAAAATGTTGCTTTCTTTTTTATTTGGCTGCTAATTTAACTAAAAGAGATATTGTTTCACATCAGCATTAGCTGCCTTTGCGAGGAGCGGAGCGACGTAGCAACCCAGAAATGAGTGCAGCGTGCCGTAAAACTATGGATTGCCGCACATTTAAAGATGCTCGCAGCAAGGACGTAAGAGCAGCACTCCTCAATTCGCCTATATTAGCCGAACCGAACGTTACGTTACGGCAAAATAGCTGGATTTAGAGTGATGATTGCTGTTTTATTGTTATTCAGATTCTAATGTTAGCAATTTGCTGCCAGCAAATTAGAGGCTGTTGTCTTGTTTAATATGTTTTTGCCAGTTTATAGTGCAGTATTTTGCTGTAAATCTAAGAAGAAAATTGGCTGAATAATTATCTGCAATATTTAAACATGTCTGATAATGCTTGGAGAGTATCA
>Ga0256839_1002954_pt1 | contig 18159 bp, 13 predicted proteins | sample 354166metaG_FD_185968 | JGI IMG/M metagenome (GOLD analysis project Ga0256839, IMG submission 185968) | Hydrothermal vent microbial communities from Mid Atlantic Ridge, Atlantic Ocean - 354-166 | ecosystem: Environmental > Aquatic > Marine > Hydrothermal vents | place: Atlantic Ocean: Mid... | reverse complement strand
AAACACTGGCACGATTTAGGCGCGAGGAGGCGCTCCAACCTTCTCATCGCGCCAGCGCCTATACACATCAAACGCGATGGCAAGCGCAATCATACCAAACTCGAGCGGTCTGACCCACTTTGCTTGCTCATAACTCGCAAGACTTGGATCACCCATATTAAGCCCAGTGAAATATGACAACAGAACGGCACAGGATGCAACCCACGGCCAAATATCACGATTAAACGTAGCGAATGGGAGGATCCATAGTAAATACCAAGGATTGATCACCGGAGACAAAATAAGCAACCCACCCAACAATATATCTCCACGAATACTCGTTTGACCGGATGCGCAATAATTGCGCACGTAAACAAGATACATCATGACGAATAGTACGCCACACAGCAATCGAGCATTGGTCGCAGACAAGACCTGTGATAACACATGGTAAACAGCAGCATTATATTCCCAATGCTTCCCGAAAGTGCTCAGTGTCGTAAAGTCAGTCGCCCCACTCGCTAAAAAGGGTAAATAGATCACCAGCACTAAGATAGCGAATAGAAACACATACGTTTTTCTTAACCGCATCAAGATGAATGGCGCGATTACCCAAGCGAAAGGTTTAACGCAAACACTAAGCGCCAGAGATACCACACTAAGCAGCGGGCGGTTTTTGACAAAAAATATAGCGGCAATAAGTAACATCGCACCTGCAACATCGGGATGCGCAGTGAAAGCAATTTCCTTAATGACCAGCGGATTCCATGCATACAACATCAAACTTTTGCGGTCAGTCATTTGAGCAAGAATCAAAATCAGCAACACATCCATCACAGAATAAATAAGTTGCAGCCCCATCACCTGGGCGGGCCATACCCAGTGTGCTAGTAAAAAACTAAATTGAAGCGTCGGCGCATAAATTGTCGGCAGATCCGGATAATTGATGCCGCTCAATGCATTTTGATATTCGTCAGAAATATTTTCGTCCGAAAAGTAATGACTCGGTGGATATTGATACGGATTATCAAGCCCTGAAAGAACGAACCCGTCCCATATATAACGAAAATAGTCATCCTCAAATTGCGGGGCGACGGTAATTCCGATAATACGAAACAGCACGGCGAACAGCAGAATGTAGGCGAGCGGAGGAATGCTGTTGCCGCGCGTCACAAAAAATATTGTCACGGCATACACAACAAACGCCGCACCAAAATAGCCAATATAACGCTCTATTTTTATCGGTGAACCTGCAATCTCACCCGACAAATACCAGTAAAGCAGTACACTCACCATCCCACCTAGAAACAAACCCGCATTGGAATAAATTGAAAACGTTGGCTTCACGCTCGGTTAATCTCCAACCGTATTATGTGTTTCTATACAGCAGCTCAGTTAATCTGTCAGCGCTTACAGAGAAGCACGTCTTGCCGCAAATAGCCCCTTGCCTTGTGGCAAAACACTACTGCAATACTGCGCCCACCAATATCGCATTGAAAAGAGTATTGGTTTATTGCTCGCGCGCTGCTATAGCTTGCCTCTTCACTCGGCGTCCCTGTCTCCAAAGCAAAAATATCATACCCAATATGCCTCGTGCTGCCCCTAGGCTACCGGAAAGCGTTCCGCTGATTTTCGACTTTCCAATACGCTTTCTTGTATCAACAGCACATTCCACAAGCGTCATGTTCGCCTGAATAGCCTTCACCTGCATTTCAACTGTCCAGCCGAAGGTTCGGTCTTGCATTGCAAGGCGCTCTAACGCATCCGCACGTATCGCACGGTAGGGGCCCAAATCTGTTATAGGCACATCCCAAATCTGCTGAATAAGCACGCTGGCAAGCCAATTACCGAAGCGTTGAGCTGTCGTTAACGCCCCTTTCTCCACACTGCCCAATTGCCGGGATCCGATAACCAAATCCGCGCCATTCACGACTGCCTCAATGAGCGCCCTGCATTGCTCAGCATAAAACGCATTATCACCATCAATAAAAACAACAATATCGCTAGGAGGAAGAACCGACAGCGCTGCAAGACAAGCGTTACCGTAGCCAGGCCGGTGCTCTTTGACAACAAGAGCACCGGCCTGGGCCGCGACTTCGGCAGTGTCATCAACGGAACCGTTATCACAAACAATTATATTGTCGAAAACAGGCTCTTGAGTATCAAAACATAGCTTTGCCAGCGACCCAACCACCTGCGATATCGCTCTCGACTCATCCCGAGCCGGGATGATCGCGGATATTGTTTGACCTAAATACATAAGGTTACGACACTAAAATGTCATGCCGAATGAAATACTCGCGATTTCGTTTATCCCGGTGTTACGTCCATCGACAACTTGTCCATAACCAAAACCAATTTGGTACCCTCGCGCAAACTGATAGGCCAGCCCCAGTTCAACGATATCTGCATCCTCTGCAAGCTCAGTAAAATTTCCTGCAAACTCAGGGTCATTGATATCCAAGCTCCCATTCGCCCGAACAACAGAATACCGAACACTGGTATGCAATTGATTCGTTAAGCTGTAAAAGCCACGCACCGAGGCAAATCGCTCATTATCAACACCTGAATCGCGGTAACGATAACCGGCATCCGCAGCAATGGATAACTTTGACGTAATAATTTTCCCAACAATCAAGGACGCCTCCAAACCAGATGCACCATCACCGATGGAATTGATTTTGCCAGCCGTGTAATCCCCTGCCAGCGTAACACCCATTCGCAATGCGACACTAGGGCCAGAATCATGTACAAATTCATCACGAAGACGCCAAGTAAGTCCCAGCAATGTGTCTGTCGTACCGTTCTCATCCTGTCGGGCGGAATATTCAAAGTCTGAATAACCCAGTCGTGCATCAATGGCCATGTTATCGGCAATGCCGTAAGCAAAATCTACCCAGACTGTTGTTTGGGTCAAGTCATTTGGTAGCGGTCTTTTGGTCTCACCCATATATAGTTCATCCGCTGACTGTGTAACATAGCTCAGCTGCATTGATGTTGTGCCGGGCGAAATGAGCCATGGACTGCCAGCTGCGGACGCAATCAATGAAAAAGAAAAAAGGGATAAACCGATAAAAAATAAGTAGGTATGTTTCATTATAAATCCTTGTAAAATGGATAACATAATCCAAGCAAACTATGAAAATAACTTGTACGCAATTGATTGCTACTTGCCACAAACGAAAAGCTAAAACACATCTTTCCTCACGCCAGTTCGCTTTGCTTTTTATAAATGTTTACAAATTTTTTATTCCAACTTAAAGCGTTTACGAAAATATACAACAACCGATTTCTGTTCCTCTTTGGACAATAAGCTCAATGCTGAATCTTCAGCTTTTATTTTTTCAATGACATTGTGAGCAAAATCCTTATTGATGTTATTGTCGGGAAAAGGACAAGATGAGCAAATAACTTTATTGCGGACAATAACCTTTCCTTTGCTGTAATCATCAATAGAGTGTGTATTCGCACCTCCACCATATGATCCCGATGCAAGCACGGAAGTCACCACTAAGATTTGAAATACAAATCCGATGACGAAAAAATATTTTACTGATTTCATTGTATATTCCTTTACATAGGTAAAAAAGTTAATGACGTGGTTTAGCGTTTCTAATTCCAGCAAGCTCCCGCCTATACATATTAATTAGAGATTAAAAAACGCCACATAATGAAGGCTGTGTAAACAGCACAGGGTATATTGACGTAGATTTTCACAAAACGTTACAAAATTGTAAAAATTATATTAATAATACATTTTCACTTATAGTTCTTGTAACTTCAGCTTAAGCATGTGTCATGTCACCATCATGACGCCACCAAAAATAGATACTCTTAAAGAAATGAAAACCAAAATGCCATAATACTATACTAGTGGCGCTTAGGGTTTAGACACCAATGCGCATTACCTTTATTTCATTGCAAGGCGAAATAACAAGCAAATAGTCGTTCTATTACGAGAAATTTCAACACCGTCATGAGATAAAAAATGTGCAGTGGTGCCTAGAGAGACCAATCGTCACGAGTATGTATTGAGAGGAGTTTCAATATAACAATGAACCAGACAAAAACATAAGTAGAAACACTTATAAAAATAAGCATAAACCCTCGACGCGGCATTAATAAACAACAATCTAGATTCCGTGAAATAATGGAACGCTACATCTACTTATCTGCACCCCTTTTCATCAAGATGAAATAAACATATTGATAAATAATTGAACCGCTTAATTCAGCCCCTTTCATTCGATGAAATAAAGCCATAATGCACTAGCCGCACTAAATTTTTTATGCCCAGCGTGAAGATTTCGTGATCTTTAGCGACTAGACTTCCACAACCTGCTTGATAAATAAAGGACACCCACATTCTTTAAGTCATCGTGTTTTCAGAACTTATATAATATATTTAATGCCGACCCGTATGCATTCACACCAAACCATCCAGGTGTACAACAATCATTCAGATGATCTTTGAAAAGCACGAAGCTTACCGATATAAACAAGCACTTTTGACATAACCATCGATCAACAAAATAAGTAATTACCACTAACCTATTATTGCTGGAGGCATAATGTTTGTACACACAACAAACCGATTCGGAAAACTGCTGGGCATCACCTGTCTTTTTTTTCTTACGCAAATCGTTTACGCAGCACCCGCTGCAAAAGCGATTACATTTTGGATAGACAGTGACAAAACAAGTTCCAAAGTTATAAATCACGATGTTTGGCAAGACTTACTCGACAAGTATCTTGTCAGCGACCCCGCTGGCGTCAATCGATTTAAATACGGTTCCGCACTTGATGCTGATCATGAAGCACTTAAGCATTATATAAAAACACTGGAGGTTATCGACCCACGCAGTTATAACCGCAATGAGCAAATGGCCTACTGGATCAATCTTTATAACGCTCTCACCGTCGATGTTGTACTAGATGCTTACCCGGTGAAATCCATACTGAAAATTGGAGGATCTTTTTTCTCCCCCGGCCCATGGAATGAAAAATACCTCGATATCGCTGGACAAAAACTCAGCCTAAATGATATTGAACATGGCATTTTGCGCCCAATATGGGAAGATTCCAGAATTCACTATGCTGTCAATTGCGCAAGCTATAGCTGTCCAGATCTCAGCGCCACCGTCTTTACGGGTGAAGACATCAACAACCAATTGACTGAAGCTGCCAAAGCCTATATCAATGATTCCAGGGGGGTCACAGTGGAGAACGAAGACCTTCTGTTATCCAAGATATTCGAATGGTATCAAATTGACTTCGGCGTTAACGAAAAAGAATTACTAAAAGAATTGGCTAAATATGCCAAACCAGCACTGGCAAAACGGCTAGCCAAACATAATGGCGATATTGATTACGACTACAACTGGGAGCTTAACGGGACAAAGTAGCCGTCTTTAAATATGAGTGGCTCCCCCTATCTAAAAAGCTTGTGGATCTTTAACCCGGATTCCGCAGTTGGCAGCCCAGATTAAAGGGGGCTACTATTTTAATCAACATGGTCGTTTTTGGAAAACTCATCTGATTAGACGAGTCACTCGACATAGCACGGTGAATTCTAGATCCAAAGCTTTTCCGTCACCACAAATCTCATTTTCTGCTTTCTACGAGAAAACTTAAAGCTATGGGGTAACGGAGATGCGGCACTCATCCGCATCTCCGTTAACCATAGGTAACCTTCTTAACCCTAACTCACGACCTTCTGGGCACCATCGGAACTTTCAGCCTCATCAACCACTGGGGCAGGCATTGCTGATAACGCTTCTTCGGCAGCTCGCAAAGCCACTGCGGCTGTTTCAGTCTCAGCTTCAACGGCAACGGCAGCCTTTCGCTGACGTTCCTGGTGATGGGCCAAACCTGTACCTGCCGGAATCAAACGCCCAACAATGACGTTTTCCTTCAGGCCGCGCAAACGATCAATCTTGCCGCTGACTGACGCTTCGGTCAGCACACGAGTCGTTTCCTGGAAGGAGGCCGCAGAAATAAATGATTCTGTGGCCAATGAAGCTTTGGTAATACCTAGCAGCATGGGTTGATACGTCGCGGGCATTTTTCCTTCCGCCTCAACTCTTTCATTTTCTTCAAGGATACGAGTTCGTTCCAGCTGCTCACCGCGGAGCAACTTGGTGTCACCCGGCGCTTTAACTTCAGCTCGGCGTAACATCTGTCGTACAATCACCTCGATGTGCTTGTCATTGATTTTCACACCCTGCAAACGATAAACCTCTTGCACTTCGTTGCTGATATACGTTGCCAACTCCGGGATACCTTTTAGGCGTAAAATGTCATGCGGATCCGGCGCGCCATCGGCAATAACTTCACCTTTTTCCACATGCTCACCTTCAAATGCAGTGATATGACGCCATTTGGGAATTAACGCTTCGTAATGATCCCCTTCAGTTGGAGTTATAACCAAACGCTGCTTGCCCTTTGTTTCCTTACCAAAGGACACGATACCTGAAATTTCCGCCATAATGGACGGCTCTTTGGGCTTACGTGCCTCAAACAACTCAGCCACCCGTGGCAAGCCACCCGTGATATCACGAGTCTTCGAAGACTCTTGCGGAATACGTGCAATCACGTCGCCCACATTAACCGTCGCACCGTCTTCCAGACCGACGATGGCACCCGCTGACAAAGCATAATGTGCAGGAATATCAGTGCCCGCAATACTCAGGTCATCACCTTTGTCATCCACTAACTTAACCATCGGGCGCAGGTCTTTGGCTGCTGCACTGCGCTGTTTGGGATCAATCACCACCAAGCTGGACATCCCGGTAATATCATCAGTCTCCCGCTGCACAGTCACACCTTCGGTGAAATCGATAAATTGCAGTTTACCCGCCACTTCCGTAATCACCGGGTGAGTATGAGGATCCCAGGTCGCAGCAACGGTACCCGCAGTAATCGCATTATTATCATGCACCGCGATTTCTGCACCATAGGGCACTTTATATCGCTCACGCTCACGGCCTTGCGCATCAAGTACCGTCAGTTCACCGGAGCGGGATACCGCTACCAGATTGCCATTGGTCCGTTCCACTGTTTTGATATTATGCAGGCGCACGGTACCAGCAGATTTTACTTCAATACTGTTTGCTGCCGCAGCACGGGAGGCCGCGCCACCAATATGGAAAGTACGCATGGTGAGCTGAGTACCAGGTTCACCGATAGATTGCGCAGCCACCACACCGACGGCTTCGCCCTGATTAACACGGTGACCACGACCCAGATCACGACCGTAACATTGCGCACAGATACCGTAGCGGGTTTCACAAGTAATCGCAGAACGCACCCACACCTGATCCACACTACTGGCTTCCAAAGCTTCCACCATATCTTCATCCAGCAAAGTGCCAGCAGGAAACAACACTGTATCGGTATTGGGAATCAGGATATCCATTGCCACCGACCGGCCCAACACGCGCTCAGCCAATGGTTCCACCACATCTCCCCCTTCCACCAAAGGCTGCTTGAGCAAGCCATTGTCTGTACCACAATCTTCTTCCAATACCACCAGATCCTGAGATACATCCACCAAGCGACGTGTCAGATAACCGGAGTTAGCTGTTTTCAGTGCAGTATCAGCCAAGCCCTTACGCGCACCATGAGTGGATATAAAATACTGCAACACATCCAGGCCTTCGCGGAAGTTGGCCGTAATAGGCGTCTCGATAATCGAACCATCCGGCTTAGCCATCAGGCCTCGCATACCAGACAGCTGCCGAATCTGTGCTGCACTACCACGCGCACCGGAGTCGGCCATCATGTAGACCGAATTAAATGATTTCTGTTTAACGGTCTCACCCTCGGCATTGACCACATCCTCGAAACCTAAACCGTCCATCATGGCCTTGGCAATAGCATCGTTGGCCACAGACCAGATATCCACAACCTTGTTGTAACGTTCACCGTTGGTCACCAGACCGGAAGCATACTGGTTTTCAATTTCCTTGACCTGCCCTTCAGCTTCAGCCAGCAGTTCATATTTGGCGGGCGGAATCTCCATGTCATTAATACCGAAGGAGACCGACGATTTAGTAGACTGTCGGAAGCCCATGTACATCAGCTGATCAGCAAAAACCACCGTCTTCTTCAGACCCACTTGACGGTAGCAGGCATTAATCACGCCAGATACAGCCTTTTTAGTCATGGTTTTATTCACCAGATCGATGCTCAAACCACGCGGCATCAACTCCATCAGCAACGCACGGCCTACCGTCGTCTCTATCACACGACGCTGCTCCACTTCCTTACCGTCATCATCCAGCGTCACATCCAAAACACGTACTTTGACTTTGGCGTGAATCGACGCAGCGCCCGTTTCGTAGGCGCGATGCGCTTCATTGATATCGGCAAACATCATGCCTTCGCCTTTGGCATTGATACAGTCACGGGTCATATAATACAGACCCAGCACCACGTCCTGCGATGGCACAATAATCGGCTCACCATTGGCAGGCGACAACACATTATTGGATGACAGCATCAGCGTGCGCGTTTCCAATTGTGCTTCAATGGACAACGGTACATGTACAGCCATTTGGTCGCCGTCGAAGTCAGCGTTGAATGCCGTACACACCAGCGGGTGCAATTGAATGGCCTTGCCTTCAATCAACACGGGCTCAAAAGCCTGGATGCCCAGACGATGCAGGGTTGGCGCGCGGTTAAGCATGATCGGATGTTCGCGGATCACTTCGGCAAGGATATCCCACACCTCCGGGCCTTCGCGCTCGACCATCTTTTTGGCGGCTTTAATGGTGGTCGCCAAACCCCGTAATTCCAGTTTGCTGAAAATAAACGGCTTGAACAGCTCCAGGCCCATTTTTTTCGGCAGACCACATTGATGCAATTTGAGAGTCGGGCCCACCACGATGACTGAACGGCCCGAGTAATCAACACGTTTACCCAGCAGGTTCTGACGGAAACGGCCTTGTTTACCCTTGATCATGTCAGCCAGAGATTTCAACGGGCGCTTATTGGAACCGGTAATGGCACGACCACGACGACCATTATCCAACAATGCATCCACTGATTCCTGCAACATGCGTTTTTCGTTGCGCACAATAATGTCCGGCGCATTCAGCTCCAGCAAACGGCGTAAACGATTATTACGATTGATGGCGCGGCGATATAAATCATTCAGATCAGATGTTGCAAAACGACCACCATCCAGCGGCACCAGCGGACGCAATTCCGGTGGTAACACGGGTAACACCGTCAACACCATCCATTCCGGTTTATTGCCGGATTCGATGAAAGCCTCAATAAGTTTCAGACGCTTAGTGTATTTTTTGTATTTGGTTTCTGACTTGGTGGCACCGATATCTTCACGAATCTGAATCACTTCCGCTTTCATGTCGATGGCTTTGAGCAATTCGAACACGGCTTCTGCACCCATACGGGCATCAAACTCGTCACCATATTCTTCGATAGCTTCCAAATATTGCTCGTCGCTCAACAGCTGAAAACGCTCCAGCTCAGTCATACCCGGATTCACCACAACAAAGGCTTCAAAATAAAGCACACGCTCGATGTCACGCAGGGTCATATCCAGCAGCAAGCCAATACGTGAAGGTAGGGACTTGAGGAACCAGATATGTGCCACCGGGCTGGCCAGTTCAATATGCGCCATACGCTCACGACGCACTTTGGCCAAGGTGACCTCAACGCCGCATTTTTCACAGATCACACCGCGATGTTTGAGGCGTTTGTATTTACCACACAGGCATTCGTAGTCTTTTACCGGGCCAAAAATCTTGGCACAGAACAAACCGTCCCGCTCCGGCTTGAACGTACGATAATTAATGGTTTCCGGCTTCTTTACTTCACCGTAAGACCAGGAACGAATTTTTGCTGGTGAGGCCAGACCAATACGAATCGCATCGAAGTCCTGAACCTGGCCCTGGTTACGCAAAATTTTGAGTAGATCTTTCATGGTTTCTCCAGTTTAAAACCTGATGGCGATTAGCGATCTTCTTCCAGCTCGATATCAATACCGAGGGAGCGAATTTCCTTGACCAGCACATTAAAGGATTCGGGCATGCCCGCCTCCATGTGATGATTGCCATCCACGATGTTTTTGTACATTTTGGTACGGCCAGCCACGTCATCTGATTTCACAGTCAACATTTCCTGCAAGGTGTACGCCGCGCCATAAGCCTCTAACGCCCACACCTCCATTTCACCAAAGCGCTGGCCACCGAACTGTGCCTTACCACCCAACGGTTGCTGAGTCACCAGACTGTACGGCCCTGTGGAACGGGCATGCATTTTGTCATCCACTAAATGGTTAAGCTTAAGCATGTACATGTAACCAACGGTCACCGGGCGATCAAAATATTCGCCAGTACGGCCATCAATGAGCCGGGTCTGTCCGCTCTCGGGCAGGTCGGCCAACTTCAACATACGACGAATCTCTTCTTCGTTCACACCATCAAACACCGGTGTTGCCATGGGCACACCCTTGCGCAGGTTGTGGCTCATTTCGAGTACTTCATCATCGTTGAGTGATTTCAAGTCAACTTTTTCGCCTACACCACCATTGTAGATTTCATCAAGGTAGCTGCGGATGTCTTTGGTCGTACCGTTGCTATCCAACATCTTGCCAAGTTTCAATCCCAAACCGCGTGCCGCCCATCCCAGATGGGTTTCCAACACCTGCCCCACGTTCATGCGCGAAGGCACACCCAGCGGATTCAACACCACGTCTACCGGCGTGCCATCAGCGCGATACGGCATATCTTCTTCCGGCACGATCATGGAAATAACACCTTTGTTACCATGGCGACCTGCCATTTTATCGCCCGGCTGAATGCGGCGACGCACAGCCATATACACCTTGACCATCTTCAGCACGCCCGGAGCCAGGTCATCACCCGAGGTGATTTTCTGTTTTTGCTCTTCAAACTTGGCGTCCATTTCCTCGCGATGATGCTTAAGTTGCTTGGAAAGCTTTTCCAGCTGACTATTGGCATCTTCGTTACGCAACCGAACCTCAAACCATTTTTCGCGCGACACCTCGGCCAGATAAGCGTTAGTCACCTTAGCGCCAGCCTTAAGCTGATCCGGGCCACCATCCGCGATTTTACCGGAAAGCAATTTTTCCGCGCGTTGGTAGATATCGTCTTCCATGATTCGGTACTCGTCCCGCAAATCCTTTTTCACCGAAACAAGATCGGATTCTTCCACCTGCAAGGCTCTTGTGTCTTTGTCCACACCGTCGCGGGTAAACACACGGACATCAATAACCACACCATCCATGCCGGAAGGCACACGTAGCGACGTATCTTTCACGTCAGATGCCTTCTCACCAAAGATTGCACGCAACAGCTTTTCTTCTGGCGTCAACTGAGTCTCACCCTTCGGTGTCACTTTGCCCACCAAAATATCGCCCGGCTTCACTTCAGCACCCACGTACACCACACCCGCCTCGTCCAGATTGGCCAACGCGCCTTCGCCCACATTGGGGATATCGCTGGTGACTTCTTCTGAGCCCAGTTTAGTATCGCGCGCCATACAAGTGAGCTCTTCGATATGAATCGTGGTATAGCGATCCTCCTTCACCACACGCTCGGAAATAAGAATGGAATCCTCAAAGTTGTAACCATTCCAAGGCATAAAGGCCACCAACATGTTCTGGCCCAAAGCCAGCTCACCCATATCGGTAGACGGACCATCGGCTAATACATCACCGCGCGCTACAGTATCGCCCGGTTTCACCAGCGGCTTTTGATTAATACAAGTATTCTGGTTGGAACGGGTGTATTTAGTCAGATTATAAATATCCACGCCCGGCTCACCGGCAGCAGTTTCATCATCATTGACACGAACCACAATACGGCTGGCATCCACCATATCCACCAAACCACCACGCGAAGCGATGACGGTAACACCCGAGTCGATAGCAACACAGCGTTCAATACCTGTACCCACCAATGGCTTATCAGCACGCAGGGTCGGCACAGCCTGCCGCTGCATGTTCGATCCCATGAGTGCGCGGTTGGCATCATCGTGTTCCAGAAACGGAATCAGCGCTGCAGCAATCGATACAATTTGTCGTGGCGACACATCGATGTAATCCACCTTGTCCGGAAAAGACATGGTGGTTTCATTCAAATGACGGGCTGCTACCATGTCATCGATCAATTTACCCTTTTTGTCGAGCGTAATATTGGCCTGTGCAATCACATACTGTCCTTCCTCAATAGCAGACAGGTATTCAATCTCACCCGTTACCTTGCCATCAATCACCTTACGATACGGCGTTTCCAAAAACCCATAATCGTTAGTACGTGCATACACAGCCAGTGAATTGATCAGACCAATGTTCGGGCCTTCCGGCGTTTCGATAGGGCAAACACGACCGTAATGAGTCGGATGCACGTCGCGCACCTCAAAACCGGCACGCTCACGGGTTAAGCCACCTGGGCCCAAAGCCGAAACACGCCGTTTGTGAGTGACTTCCGACAGCGGATTGTTCTGATCCATAAATTGCGATAACTGCGAACTGCCAAAAAATTCCTTGATCGCCGCAGACACCGGCTTGGCATTGATCAGATCTTGCGGCATCAACCCCTCGCTTTCGGCGATGCTTAAACGTTCTTTCACCGCACGTTCTACACGCACCAAACCAACGCGGAACTGGTTTTCAGCCATTTCACCCACAGAGCGCACACGACGGTTGCCCAAGTGATCAATGTCATCCACCACACCGTTACCATTACGAATATCGATGAGCATTTTCAGCACATCAACGATGTCGTCCGAACTCAAGACACCGTCACCCGTATTTTCCGCACGCCCCAATCGACGATTAAATTTCATGCGGCCCACGGCAGACAAATCATAACGGTCTGGATTGAAAAATAAATTCTGGAATAACGTCTCCGCTGCATCTTTAGTCGGTGGCTCGCCCGGGCGCATCATGCGATAGATTTCCACCTTGGCTTCAAGATCGTTAGTCGAATTGTCTGCACGCAGCGTATCCGCAATAAACGGGCCACGATCAAGATCGTTGGTGTAAACCGTTTCAATCGTCTTAGTCCCGGCTTCCAATAGTTTGGCTAACAGTTCCTCAGTGATTTCTTCGTTGGTATTAGCAACAATTTCGCCACTTTCTTTATCAATCACAGCTTTCGCTAAAGCTTTGCCAATCAAATACTCGAATGGCACTGGCAAGGTTTTTATTTCAGCCTTTTCAAGCTCTTTAATATGGCGCGCAGTAATACGACGGCCTTTTTCGGCAATGACCTTGCCCTTGATTTTAATATCATAAGCCGCAATATCACCCCGCAAACGCTCGGGCACCAATTTCAACTTGGCTTCTTCCTTGCCCAATGTATAGCTGTCGTTTTCAAAGAACATCGCCAAAATGTCTTCATCGGAATAACCCAGCGCGTGCAAAATGACCGTAGCAGGCAATTTGCGGCGACGGTCAATACGTACATGCACTAAATCCTTGGGATCAAATTCAAAATCCAACCAGGAGCCACGGTAAGGAATAACCTGCGCATGATAAAGTAGCTTGCCTGAAGAATGCGTCTTACCCTTGTCATGATCAAAAAACACACCCGGCGAACGATGTAATTGGGAAACAATAACGCGCTCGGTACCATTAATGACAAAGGTACCATTGTCAGTCATCAGGGGAATTTCACCCATGTAGATTTCCTGCTCGCGAATTTCCTTGATCGGCTTCGGGTTTTTCTTTGAATCCTTATCATAAATAATCAGCTTAACCGTCACACGCAACGGCGCAGAATAAGTCATACCACGCAGCTGGCACTCCTTCACATTAAAGGTTGGGGTGCCGAGGCGATAGTCAACGTACTCCAACCCAGCACTGCCTGAATAACTGACAATAGGCAACACGCTTTTCAGAGCACCATGCAACCCATAGTCACCACGTTCTGCCAACGGCACATCGGTCTGGAGAAATTTACGGTACGACGCCAGCTGGATTTCCAGCAGGTACGGTACCTCCATGACTTTGGGAAACTTGCCGAAATCTTTGCGGATACGTTTCTTTTCAGTGAAGGAGTAAGCCATCTGCGTTCCTCTATTATGACAACCTGATGATGCACAAGCGCACCATCAACGAATAACGCTTCTCGGTAGCGACAAAAGGCCGGTGACGAAAGTCACCAGCCAATACCGCTGTTGAGAAGTTTGACCGGGTATAGCCCCGGGTTTCAACACTCAACAAGAGAGTCTTACTTAAGCTCGACTTGTGCGCCAGCTTCTTCCAGCGTCTTTTTAACTTCTTCAGCCTCGGCTTTCTCAACACCTTCTTTCACTGCAACCGGCGCACTTTCGACCATACCCTTGGCTTCTTTGAGACCCAAGCCAGTGATACCACGAACAGCCTTGATCACTGAAACTTTGTTCTCACCAAAATTGGTCATCATCACATCAAACTCAGTTTGCTCTTCGGCAGCGGCACCAGCATCACCGCCAGCAGCAGGAGCAGCAACGGCTACAGCCGCCGCTGCGGATACACCAAACTTTTCTTCCATTGCTTCAACCAGCTCAACCACTTCCATGACGGACATGTTTGAGATGCTTTCCAAGATATCGTCTTTACTCACAGCCATGATATTAATCTCCAAAATACTTTTAACTTACCGGGTTTCATACCACCCGGAAAAATGTTTTCATCGTCGTAAAAAACAACGCACGCAATTCTTCGTCAAAAAAAATTACGCCGCGTCCTTTTGATCGCGAACCGCAGCTATTACACGAACCAGCTTGCTTGGCACTTCGTTCAACGTACGCGCCAACTTCTCTACCGGTGCATTCATCACCGACATCAGCATGCTGATTGCCTGATCCTTGGTCGGCATACTGGCCAGACGTTTAATATCGCCAGCATCCAGTAATTGTCCACTAATAGACACCAACTTCACCACCAGCTTGTCATTTCCTTTTGCAAAATCGGAAATAACACGGGCAGCAGCACCTGGGTCTTCTTTCGAGAACGCCAACACTAATGGACCCACCATGGCATCACTCATACATTCGAAATCAGTACCTTCAAATGCACGACGCGCCAAGGTGTTTTTTACTACGCGCAAATAGACATTCTCTTCACGGGCTTTTACACGTAAAGCTGTCATATCACCTACTGTCAAACCGATATACTCGGCGGCAATAGCAGAATGCGCATTAGCTGCGACTTCGGCGACTTCGGCGACAACTGCCTTTTTCTGATCCAAGCTCAGAGCCACTGAAACACCTCCAGTCGTTAACACTATTTATTAACAGAATGGTCAGACGTTTGTCTTTCCCACCTGCACTACGTGTCGGCTTTTACCAACACCCCTATATACAGCGTGACCCAAAAAACCAACGGGGCAACACCACCTGCGCAGGCTGGCTAACGCCATTAAGCGTATCGGTTTTCACACATCCCAACCGACATTCACCTACGGTCTTTGACAACAGCTGCTTCTCTTTACAACACCCAAAAAGAAACAATGCCCTCAAATTTTGTCTTGTCGAACCGACCACACCCTAAATTGGCAGTGATGATTTATCGACAACAATGCCCGGACCCATTGTGCTGGATATGGTCACTTTTTTCATATACACACCCTTGGCAGAGCTGGGTTTAGCTTTCAACAGATCTACCAACAAGGCTTCAAGATTCTCACGCAGAGCTGGCACTTCAAAGTTAAGTTTGCCGATAGGACAATGGATGATTCCACCCTTGTCGGTGCGGTACCGCACCTGACCGGCTTTGGCATTTTTTACTGCGGTGGCCACATCTGCCGTTACCGTTCCCACCTTGGGGTTCGGCATTAAGCCACGAGGGCCTAAAATTTGACCAAGCTGACCCACCACACGCATGGCATCTGGAGAAGCAATCACCACATCAAAATCCATATTGCCTTTTTTCACATCAGCCGCGAGGTCATCCATACCCACAATATCTGCACCTGCTTCTTTGGCTGCATCAGCACTAGCACCCTGAGTAAACACCGCGACACGAACAGTTTTGCCGGTACCATTAGGCAATACAGTCGCGCTACGCACAGCCTGATCCGACTTACGCGCATCCACTCCTAAATTAATGCTCACATCAACAGACTCTGCAAATTGGGCCGGAGGTAAATCTTTGAGTAACGCCAACGCATCATCAATTGCATAACTTTTACCGGTTTCCAGTTTTTCACTGGTTGCCTTGGCGCGTTTAGATGCCTTTTTTATCATTAGTTCACCCCCTCAGTTTCCAACCCCATACTACGAGCGGTACCAGCAATGATACGCACAGCGGAGTCCATATCTGCGGCATTCAAATCCTGCATCTTGGTACTGGCAATCTCTTCCAGCTGAGCGCGACTGACGCTGCCCACCTTGTCACGATTTGGCACACCAGAGCCCTTGGCAATGCCCGCTGCTTTTCTTAGCAACACAGAAGCCGGAGGAGTCTTGGTAATAAAGGTAAAACTACGATCACTGTAAACGGTAATCACCACAGGAGTCGGCAGACCCTGCTCCATGCTCTGCGTCTGTGCATTAAACGCTTTGCAGAACTCCATGATGTTAACGCCATGCTGACCCAATGCCGGGCCTACAGGTGGACTGGGGTTAGCCTTACCTGCAGGAACCTGCAACTTGATATAGGCCTCAATCTTCTTCGCCATGATTTACTCCTGAGTGGGTGCAAACGCCTTACGGCTCCCCTTTAACTACAAAAAAGGACACAAAATTACACATAAAAACACAAAATCGAAAAGCCTCTCGAAGCCCGCTTCTGGGCTTACCCTTTCCGCCTGTATCTTTAGATTCTTTTTTCTGGACTCAACCTTTTTCGACCTGGCCAAACTCCAGCTCAACTGGTGTAGAACGACCGAAAATCAAAACCGATACACGCATTTTGCTTTTTTCGTAATCCACCTCTTCCACAACACCATTAAAATCGTTGAAAGGACCATCAGTAATGCGCACCATCTCACCCGGCTCAAACAATACTTTAGGCCGTGGCTTTTCAACGCCTTCCTGCACACGCTGTAAAATAGAATCAGCTTCTTTGTCAGTAATCGGAGTCGGTCGATCGCCCGTACCACCAATAAAACCCAATACCTTGGGTACATCTTTCACTAAGTGCCAAGAGTCATCATTCAACTCCATTTGCACCAATACATACCCAGGGAAAAATTTGCGCTCGCTGCGGCGCTTTGTGCCCTCACGCATCTCAACCACCTCTTCCGTGGGCACTAAAATTTCACCAAAGCTATCCTGCATGTCCATACGACTGATGCGCTCCATCAAAGAGCGCTGAACCTGCTTTTCAAACCCCGAATAGGCGTGTACCACGTACCACCGCATTGCCATTTATCGTCTTCCTCATTCGCCGGCCAGCATTATTACCTCTGGCCCATTGCAATCAATTGGTTAAGGCACGAACTATCCAGGCCAATATACTGTCGAGTGCCCATAACAGCAGTGACATAATGATCACCACCACCAGCACAATCATTGTGGTTTGCGTCGTTTCCTTGCGCGTCGGCCAAACCACCTTGCGCACTTCGATGATTGCCTCACGCCGAAACGCCCAAGCCGTCTGCCCCAACGCCGTCTGCACAGCAATCAAGCCACTGACGCCTACCGCCGCCAACAACGCAATAACCCGCATCCAGTGCGGGTAATCTTCAAAGTAATAGAAGCCACCGATTGCCGCAGCTATCGGAAGCACCGCTACCGTCAATAAAAACTTATCCAATGTCGATATCCCAAACTGCGTACAACAAAATTTGTTTTCAGCCTGCCTACCACCAAGCACTCTCCCGCATAAAATTCAAGCGGTTATGCACAGCCATGAGCCGTAGCGCACCATAGCAAAAAAGCCACAGCAAACCATAGTGGCAGGCCAGGAGGGAATCGAACCCCCAACCTGCGGTTTTGGAGACCGCTGCTCTGCCAATTGAGCTACTGGCCTAAAAAATGTTCACTTCCCTACACTATCAAAATGCGACAAAATGCACGGGCGCGCGATGATACCGCACGCCCGCGCATGAGTCATCTTTTTTATACTGCGTTAGTCAATAATCTTTGCGACCACACCCGCGCCCACAGTACGACCACCTTCGCGAATAGCGAAACGGAGTCCTTCTTCCATGGCTATCGGGCCAATCAGCTTTACTTTCATGTTCACATTGTCAC
>Ga0256839_1002953_pt1 | contig 18163 bp, 14 predicted proteins | sample 354166metaG_FD_185968 | JGI IMG/M metagenome (GOLD analysis project Ga0256839, IMG submission 185968) | Hydrothermal vent microbial communities from Mid Atlantic Ridge, Atlantic Ocean - 354-166 | ecosystem: Environmental > Aquatic > Marine > Hydrothermal vents | place: Atlantic Ocean: Mid... | reverse complement strand
CAATGTGCTCAACAGGTGTTCAAGTTTTGCACCATCCAATTGACCATTGAATATTTCCAAATCAGATTGCTCTTGTGAGAGAATATGAAAGAGTTCAAATCTGTCCATAAACTGATTTTTCATATCGGCGAGCTGCTCGCGAAATATGATGCTTTCCACCGTGCGATTGCCATATATCAAGGTGACGGTGGCATCCGGCTGTTTTTGCAAAATTGTGCGAATATTCGACATTACCGGTGTTATGCCACTACCACCGGCAATCATAACATAGCGGTTGTTTGAACCTTCATTGTCATTTGCCCGATAGAAGCGCCCCATCGGTTTCATTACCGCTAGCTTGTCGCCAACTTTCAACTGTTCGTTGATGAAGCTGGACATTCTTCCGCCTACAATCTTTTTTGAGCATATACTCAATTTGCCTTCTTGGGGGGCGGTCCAGAGCGAATAGGGGCGACGCAGGCGTTCACCATCGAACTCTCGCGTCAATGTCAGATATTGGCCTTCGATATAGCTGTAAATTTCGGCAAGCTCTTCAGGGATATTGAAGGTGATCGATTTTGCCTCGCTGGTTTCATCCCTGATATTTGCGACTTCCAACCAGTGAAAACCACGTGGCAGTTCATCGGCATCTGATGGAACATTATTCAAATTGTCAGCCATGCATTATTTCCTCATCACAGGCATTTAAAATAATCAAAAGGTTCAAGGCAGGCTTTGCACCGGTAGAGTGCCTTGCACGCGGTTGAACCAAACTCGGCTAATTTTTCAGTATTTTTTGAACCACATTGGGGGCAGGCAATTTCAGCCTCACCGAACAGGCTTCCCCTTGTTCCGCCTGTTACCGGCGGTGCAATGCCGTATTCCAGCAATTTTTGTCGGCCTTCTTCGCTCATCCATTCGGTTGTCCAGGCGGGTGATAACACCAACTCAACCTTCACCTTGTCGATGTCGACTTTATTCAGGGCAGTCTCTATGTCCATTGAAATGGTATTCATCGCCGGGCAACCGGAATAGGTGGGGGTAATCACAACCTGCACGCACTCATTTTCTGTGATGCTGACGTCGCGCAAAACCCCAAGGTCTTCAATTGTCAGCACCGGTATTTCCGGGTCGCACACCGTATTCAGTGCAGATCTGGCGCGTTCGAGTAATTCAGCTGAGGCATTGTCAGCAGTAATTATTCTCTCGGCTGCCATTACCATTTAAGCCCCGGATAGGCGCGTTGAACCGATTGCATTTCGGCCAATAGATGACTGAGATGCTCGCTATGGCGACCGCTCAGACTGCCCGATTGCATCCAGCCGGTTTCCGGTCTGGTTAGAGTTGCCTGCTCCAATACATCGTTGATGGTTTTATTCCATATATCCCGAATGCTCGCCGGATCGCAATAAACGCCAGCTTCAATCAATGCTTTTAGCGATGCGTCCGTTTCAAACATTTCGCCCGTATAGGTCCAAAGAGTGTTCAACGCATTCTGAACGCGCTGATGGCTTTCTTCGGTTCCATCGCCCAACCGCACAACCCATTGGGAAGAATGGCGCAGATGATAGGCCATCTCTTTTTCAGCCTTCGCTGAAATGGCCGCCAAAGTTTTATCGCGCGATTGCATCAACTTTTGATATAATGGCAATTGGAATGCGGAGAATAGAAACTGCCTCATCATGGTGAAAGCAAAATCTCCACGTGGTAATTCTACCATCAGCAGGTTTCGATATTCGGGTGCATTGCGCAGGTACGCGAGTGTGTCTTCATCGCGGCCCCTGCCCTCAACTTCGCCTGCATAGGTGAGAAACGAGCGCGCCTGGCCAATCAGATCGAGACCAAGGTTTGAAAGCGCTATATCCTCATCCAGAATCGGCGCATGGCCGGCCCATTCCGACAATCGGTGCCCCAAAATTAGCGAAGTGTCGCCAAGCCTTAAGGCAAGTTGAAACAGAGCCTCGCGATCGACTTTCACTGTTTCATCAATATTTGCGGCCATCATTACATATGCCCCACTTCATCCGGAATATCATAGAAGGTTGGGTGACGATAAATCTTGTCGCTACCGGGTTCAAACAGCTCATCCTTGTTCATCGGGTCGGATGCCGCAATGTCGGATGAAAGCACAACCCAAATGGATGTGCCTTCCGCGCGCCTTGTATAGACATCGCGGGCATTTTGCAGCGCCATTTCCTTGTCGGTTGCATGAACGGAGCCGACATGGTTGTGGGATAGACCATTTTTTGACCGGATGAAAACTTCCCAAATTGGTGAGTCTGATGATTTATCACTCATTATGCAGCTTCCTTGCTTGCGGCACGGGCGGCCTGTTTATTTGCATGTGCGAGTGCAGCTTCCTGCACCCACTTTCCATCTTCAAATGCTTGGGTTCTTGCAGCCAATCTTTCGCGATTGCATGGTCCATTACCGGCCAGCACCTGCTTGAATTCATCCCAGTCAATTTCACCGAACTCCCAGTGACCGGTTTCTTCGTTATACTTCATATCCGGATCGGGGATTTCGAGCCCGAGAAAATGTGCCTGAGGCACCGTCGCGTCAATGAATTTTTGCCGCAGGTCGTCGTTGGAAATGCGTTTGATTTTCCAGGCCATCGACTGGTCTGAATGGGTGCTGTCGGTATCATGCGGACCGAACATCATTATAGACGGCCACCACCATCGGTTGATCGAGTCCTGCGCCATCTCTTTTTGCTCGTCGCTGCCATTGCATAGGGCCAGCAAAATTTCATAACCTTGGCGTTGATGAAAACTCTCTTCCTTACAAACCCTAACCATTGCACGGGCATAGGGACCAAATGAACAGCGGCAGAGCGGTATCTGGTTCATAATTGCGGCCCCGTCTACAAGCCAGCCAATAGTGCCAATGTCTGCCCAACTGAGCGTTGGATAATTGAAGATCGAAGAATAGCGCGCTTTGCCGGTAATCAGTTGATGCTCCATTTCTTCACGCGAAATTCCAAGTGTTTCTGCGGCCGAATACAGGTATAGGCCGTGGCCACCCTCGTCCTGAATCTTCGCCAAAAGGGTTGCTTTGCGGCGCAGGGTGGGAGCGCGGGTGTTCCAGTTGCCTTCCGGCAACATGCCAATGATCTCTGAATTTGCGTGCTGGGATATTTGTCGGATCAGTGTCTTGCGATAGCTGTCGGGCATCCAGTCGTTTGGTTCGATTTTTTCATCGGCATCAATGCGTGCCATAAATCGGGCATATTGCTCCTCATCATCTTCTGCCACGTTTGCGATCTTATTGGCCGGGTCATTAAGCGCCTGTGTGTACATAGATACTTATCCTTCGCGATAATCGAAAATGTATCGAACAGTGAATAGTTTCATATGTAACCATACTATTACATAAAAATAAATTCCATCTTTTTTTGTAATATATTTATGCTAGTCAATTTTACAGGTAAAGCATCAGTTGTGACGCTATATAATCAACCACTTAGCGTTCGTTGAGAATTTCTTTGACGGTCGTTGCAAGCTGCTTCAAGGTAAATGGCTTGGGCAGAAATCCAAATTTACCGTGTTCTTCTTCCGGCAGGTTCTTTGCGAAAGCATCTTCCGCATAGCCGGAGACGAAGATAAATTTCAAATCTTTGTAGTTTTTGCGCAGCTCACCCAGCAGGGTTGGTCCATCCATTTCCGGCATAACAACATCAGAGACGACTAAATCAATTTCATCGCCAAATTCTTTCATTACCTCCAGCGCTTCAACGCCACTATCTGCCTCATGAACCGTATAGCCGCGCATTTGCAGGGCGCGAACACCAAAGGAGCGCACAGCGTCCTCATCTTCGACCAGCAGAATTGTGGCGCTGCCAGAGAGATCGCGAGCAACATCCTCAACGGTTGCAATTTCACTTTCGTTTATTTCATCTTCAGTTGGCTCGTGGCGCGGCAGGAACAGGCGGAATGTTGTGCCCTCACCTTCAACACTGTCTGCGTAAATAAAGCCACCTGACTGCTTTACAATTCCGTAGACGGTGGAAAGGCCCAACCCTGTTCCTTTGCCGACCTCCTTGGTGGAGAAAAAAGGCTCGAATATTTTTGCCAGAGTGGTTTCAGGCATGCCGGTGCCATTGTCGGCAACTTCGATGATTACATAATCTGCAGCTGGCATCTCTTTGCGATTATGCTTACTGGAAATCAGATCTGCATCTGCATTATAGGTGGTGACTGTGACACTTCCAACTTCCTCGCTGTCTTCCTTATCGGCAACTGCATCGCGTGCGTTTACGCACAGGTTTACGATGACCTGTTCGAATTGTCCGATGTCAGCTTTTACCGCCCACAGGTCGCGTCCGTGTTTGATCGTTAGTTTGGCTGAATTACCAAGCAGACGCTCCAGCAACATTCTAAGATCTGTCAATACATCCGGCAGGCTCAATACCTGAGGTCGCAGGGTCTGGCGACGGGAGAATGCCAGCAATTGACGCACCAGACTGGCAGCGCGGTTGGCATTTTGTTTGATATTCATGATGTCCGGGAAGGAGGGGTCGCTTGCCCGATGATTTGCCAGCAACAGATCTGAAAAGCCGATAATTGCTGTCAGCACATTGTTAAAGTCATGGGCGATGCCACCGGCCAGTTGCCCAACGGCCTGCATCTTCTGGCTTTGGGCCATTTGCGCTTCAAGCGCGCGTTGCTCGGTCATGTCGACAGCATAAATGATGGCTGCCTCGCCCTCGCCCTCATCTTCACCACCGGTAACGGCGCTGGTGTAATATCGAATGGAAATTTCGTCATCATCCGGCAGATTAGAATCCACATAGTCAATTTTGCCGTGTCCGGCGGCAGCTTGAGCCAGAGTTTTGTCAAATTTTTCCCGATCGCGTTCGTGGGTCAGGCTGGTGATCTTAAAATCGGATTCCAGTTTCTCTGAATTTATTGTGTTTGAAAACAGTTTTTTGAAGGCCGCATTGGTTTCAATGACATTGCCGCTTTCGGCAACGGAGGCGATGGCAATAGGAGTGTTGTTGAAGAACCTGGCAAATCGAACTTCGGCCGCACGCAATGCTTCAGACGTATCCTCGCCGGGGCTGCGGTTGAGCACCAGCGTGCGTGTATCTCCCGGTGCGCCGTCGCTGGCGTAGGGAACTTTATGATAAAGCCTGACAGGCAGGCTCTGGCCATTCATCTTGGCTAGGTCAAGATCGACCACGGCTGTTTTGGATGAGCCGGGTTCAGGCTTAACAGAATTTAACAGGACAACGCTTTCACCCAGCACCAGGTCCTGAATATTTAGTTGGCCTTGTTGAAATTGGGTCAATTCAATACCCAGCCAATCGGCCAGAGTGGCATTGATATATACGATTGCACCATCTGCATCGGCCGAAAAGAAGCCTGCAGGTGCATGGTCGAGATAGTCGATAGCGTGTTGTAAATCCTGAAACGATCGTTCCTGTATTGCGCGTTCATCGGAAATATCAATGATCTGCCAAATTGTCAGGCTTTCTTTTTTACCCGCAAGATTAAGTGGCCGTGCCATCACCCGGTACCAGCGCGCGGAGCCATCGCCGCCGATTCCTCTTGGCATCCGAAACTCGCGTTGTACCATTTTTCCGGACCGCACGGCATGGCTCATTTTGTAAATGAGTTCGGAGGTGTCTTCTTCTGCTGAAAAAATGCGTTGTAATGTGGATATATCCTGCTCAGTTTCTGCGCCAGTCAGTTCTGCATAAGCCCTGTTTGCATAAAGAATTCTTCCCTCATAATCAGTGACGATCGCCCCTTCATGCATGCTGTCCACATAGGTTTTGGCAAAGTCTTCTCCCCTGGATTTAGACGAGAGGTGAACCACTCCCAATGCAAGGGAGAATAGAAAAAACACCCCGATCATCGCAAGTAAACCAAGGACGATAAACAGAAACTGTTCCGCCACTGGCTTTTCTAGAACAACAAATAATCCTGCAATGGTGACAAGAATTATGCCTAAAAGCAGAAGTCGCCCTATTCCTGGCGCATTTCCGCTTTGATCTATGACTGATTCAATATTTTGAGAGCTTTGACCGGCTCGTTGCTTGCCAGTATTCAATGTTGGTTTGTCATTCATTTATTGGATCCGACTTGGCCTTGAATGTCTGGTCACGTCTTTTTATCGGTTTGCTGCCATTTTACCTGCGAGGGTAAAAGGATTTCGTTTGTTTGAATCACATTTTGCAACCAGGGAAAACCCCTAATCTCTTTGATTCCTTTTTGAACCTATTATTTGCATAGTTATCCATTAGAGAATTCTAAATTTTTGTTTTTTATTGAATATTTAACCCATATCTCGCAAATTTTATCAAATTTATGAGTTTCATACACATCTTAAGCTGTGATTCGGGTGACTAGCTTGCTCAATTCCTCTTAAACAACCAATATCAAATTAATTTTTCGACCTGGAGACTATTATGCGTGATTGGATCGCGGGAATTGTAGGAGAAAACATGGCGACGGCTGCATCGCTCGTTTTGGTTACTCTGGCAATTGTATTTGCATTTTTGTTGCTGTTTGCAATATTCAAGGCTTTTTCAGGAAGCGGCGTACGCAATATAAAAAGAACACGTCAGCCTCGTCTAACGGTTATGGATGCGGCAATTGTCGATAGCCGCAGACGTTTGGTGCTCATCCGTCGGGATGATGTGGAGCATCTACTTTTGATCGGCGGGCCAACTGATGTTGTTGTTGAACAAAATATAACCCGACTACAAATGGCAAACCCTTCTAAAACCCAACATCCACGCAGCCAGCCTGCGATGGCGCGCCAGAATGCGCAACCAGTTCAGGATAACGCCGCGCAGGTAGCCCAGCGTGCGCAACCAGTTCAGCCTGCTGCCCGTGCGCAAGCGCCGGCTCGAACGGCCGCGCCTGCTGCGGCAAAATCTGGTCCGGTGCCTTCACCGCAAATTAGACCGGCTACCACACCTCCGGTGCAGCCTGCTGCAACTGCCGCTTCTGTTCCCAACCAAGCTGCGAACCGAGTTCCTCCTCCATCGAAAGAGATGGGGCGAACTGAATCAGAATTGCGTTCGACAACCACCCTGCCTGGTGCCCTACATGGATCGGCTAAAGAACCCGCAGCAACTTCTGTGCGAGCTCCGATGCAACCTTCAGCACCACCTGCCCCATTGCAGCCCGCAGGGAAACCGAGTTCTCGCGGACCGGTATTGGCCAAAGCATCAGCATCAACTGTAGCGGCGGCGGTAGCCCCTATTGTTGCTGCGGCGGACGACAAGCCTGCCGCACCAAAATCAAATTTTTCAGAGAGTGGGGCAGATAAGGGTGATCCGAAATCTGGCAGTATCGTTGAAAATCAACTGTCGGATTTTGAAGATAATTTAGCGATGAACCTTGGCGAAACACTTGTGCCAGATGAATTGATGCCGGTTGAAAAAGACAGCCTTGCCAGTGAAATGGATGAATTGTTGAGTGAAATAACTGCCAGCAGCAAAAGTTAAAGCTTGTCTCCCAAAAGTGGGAACCGGTTTTGAGCATAAAGACATGCGACAGCAAACAAAGCTTGTCTCTCAAAAGTGGGAACCGGTTTGGGCTATTCGTCGCGGTAAACTTTTTCGCGACGTTCATGACGTTCTTGTGCTTCAATCGACAATGTGGCAATTGGACGGGCAATCAGGCGATTGATGCCGATGGGCTCGTTGGTATCTTCGCAATAGCCATAGGACCCCTCATCAATACGGGCCAGGGCCGAATCGATTTTAGCAATAAGTTTACGTTGCCTATCGCGGGCACGTAGCTCAATCGAGCGTTCAGATTCTGACGATGCACGATCGGCTAAATCTGCGTGATTGATATTTTCCTTTTGCAGGGAAATCAGAGTTTCTTTGGATTCGCGCATGATATCGCTCTTCCAGGCCAACAGTTTTGAACGGAAATATTCCTGTTGCCGAACGCTCATAAATGGTTCTTCGGTTGTGGGATGATAGGGCTTCGTCGATGTGGACATTTTTTCTCCCAGCATAATTTTGCACCTGAGAGATCAGGTGAATTTGCTTTATTTATCAGGTTAATTATCTCAACCATTGTGCGGCTATATAAACTCGATTGAATTTATGAACAAGCAAGAACTTTCCAGAATTGGAATTGCTTGCAAATTGCGCTGCCTTTTAAATTGGTTCGTTACTGGTTATTCAATGCATTCAGATTTTTAGGAGAAAGTTGCCTTTGTCTGTGAAGGACAAACTAAAATGCTTGGCAAGGATCATTCAGACGTATATTTAGTATGAATGTTGCGATTATATATATTACGTCATGCTAAATCTGCCTGGCCAGCGCCTGCTACTGCAGACCACGAAAGACCGCTAAACAAACGTGGTCGAAGTGATTTACTGAAGATTGGTAAAATGCTTGCCGATCGGCAATACATCCCAGAATTGGTTTTGTGTTCGTCTGCTCAACGGACTTTGGAAACCTGGGACGGTATCGAACCGTTTACTTCCGGGTGCCAAATGGAAGTTCGCGATGAATTGTATGAAAGTACAATGTCGCGATATCTTGCGGCCATACATTCAGTTGATGGAAATGCGCCCTTGATGTTGATCGGTCATAATCCGGTTTGTGATGATTTAACCCGATTGTTGATTACCGGTGATGGACCTGTTGCCGCAGACTTTTTGCCAACACATTATCCAACCGGTGGGTTTGCGGTATTGGATTTAGAGGCCAATGAGTGGGGGCAGGTAAAGCCGACATCAGGCAATATGATTGACTTTGTGCGCCCACGGACGCTTTAGTTGCTTGAGTTTTTGGTTTCAAGAGCTGAGCAAATGTTTGATATCGTCAACGTGTTCTGTCGTAGGTGTTGCTGCATTATATTTAACGTCGCCCATATCTTTTGCTTCAATTATGGCCATTTCGATTAGATAGGCCAATACGGGTGCATCTTGTTTTTCGCTCATCTGACGTAGTTCGATTAACATATGCTCTATATAAGCAAATGTTGCCGTTTGGGTTGAATTATCATTGTTAGTCATTGATTTATCCAGGTTAAAATATCCGCCCGATATTCCCTGCTTGTTTATGAATCTACCCGTGTTATTGCATACAAGTCAATAGTTAAAATTGCATATCTGATATATTAAACTACTGGTTGTAGTGCGCTGTCTTATGAGTTTTGTCTTGGATGATTGTTCAACAATTATGACCTGCAAATAAAAAATTCAACTGGACAAATGGTTTGTTTCTGCGCTTTACAGGCGCATTCCGGCTTTTTCAATTTTAAGGACGTAAGCAAATATGGACGTTGTCATCGTTGAGTCTCCTGCAAAGGCAAAGACAATTAACAAGTATCTTGGTTCAAATTACAAGGTGTTTGCATCCTATGGTCATGTGCGTGATTTGCCGTCAAAGGATGGTTCTGTCCTACCGGATGAAGATTTCTCAATGATTTGGGCAGTTGATTCGAAAGCGAAATCACGTCTTAGTGAAATTACCAAAGCGGTAAAAGCATCTGATAAACTTATTCTTGCGACCGACCCCGACCGCGAAGGTGAAGCGATTTCATGGCATGTTTTACAAGTTCTTCGCGATAAGAAAGCCATCGGAGACAAGCCGGTTGAGCGGGTTGTTTTCAACGCGATTACCAAAAAATCTATACTTGATGCGATGGAAAACCCTCGCGAAATTGATGTGCCTCTGGTGGATGCATATCTTGCGCGCCGCGCATTGGACTATCTCGTCGGTTTTACCTTATCACCCGTTTTATGGCGGAAATTGCCCGGTGCACGTTCTGCTGGCCGGGTACAATCGGTGGCGTTGCGCCTCATTTGTCAACGTGAAAATGAAATCGAGCGCTTCAAACCTCAGGAATACTGGACCATTGTTGCGGGGCTCTCAAATACGGCAAAAACCGAATTTGAAGTACGATTGACGGTGTTTGAAGGTGAAAAGCTTGGTCGCCTTGATGTGAAAACTGAAGAACAGGCAAAAACAATTCGATCCATGCTGATGGGTGCAGATTTTAAAGTTGCGGTGGTCGAGGCCAAGCCGACCAAACGAAATCCCTATGCGCCATTTACCACTTCCACCTTGCAACAGGAAGCGTCCAGCAAGCTTGGATATTCGGCTTCGCGCACCATGCAGATTGCACAGCGGCTTTATGAAGGGGCGGATATTGGTGGCGAAACCGTTGGTCTGATTACCTATATGAGAACCGATGGCGTGCAGATTGCACCAGAGGCGATTGAACAAACACGCAACCTGATCAATTCAGAGTTCGGGGCGATTTATCTGCCCGATAAGGCTCGCCATTATACCGCAAAAGCTAAAAATGCCCAGGAGGCTCATGAGGCTATCCGCCCAACTGATTTAAGCCGTTTGCCAAAAGATATGACGAAATATCTCAATCAGGAGCAAGCAAAGCTTTATGAGTTGATTTGGAAAAGAACAGTTGCCAGCCAAATGGCATCGGCGAAAATAGAACGCACAACCGTTGATGTCGAAGCAACGAATTCCGGCAAAGTTGCCATGCTGCGGGCCAATGGTTCTGTCATCAAGTTTGACGGTTTTTTGAAACTCTATCAGGCACCCAAAACTGATGGAGATAAAGAAGACGACAAGCGTCTGCCGCCTATTGCGGAAAATGAGGCGCTTGAACGCCAAAGCGTCGATGCAACCCAACATCACACTGAACCGCCTGCCCGCTATTCTGAGGCCTCACTAATTAAGAAAATGGAAGAGCTTGGGATCGGTCGGCCGTCCACTTATGCATCCACTCTTGGAACACTTGAAGCCCGCGATTATGTGACCATCGACAAACGAAGGCTTATTCCGCAGGCCAAGGGCCGTTTGGTGACATCGTTCCTTGAAAGCTTTTTTGAGCGTTATGTGGAATATGATTTTACAGCTGAACTAGAAAAGAAACTCGATCAGATTTCTGCGGGAGAGCTTGCCTGGAAAGATGTGCTGCGTGAATTCTGGACGCAGTTTTCAGCGGCGGTTGATGAAACCAAAGACCTTAGGGTAACCGAGGTTCTGGATACTTTGAATGAAGCGTTGGGACCACTTGCATTTCCTGAAAAGGAAGATGGTACAGATCCGCGTATTTGCCCAACCTGTGGCGGCGGTCAATTGAGTTTGAAAGTCGGCAAGTTTGGCGCGTTTATTGGTTGTTCCAATTATCCCGAATGTAAGTTCACCCGCCAGTTGGGCGTTGATGGTTTGCAGGAATCGCAAGCAGCAGACGAGGGCCCGAAAGTGCTTGGGCGTGATCCCGAAACGGATGAAGAAATCTCCCTGCGCACCGGTCGGTTTGGGCCTTATGTGCAACGTGGTGAAGGCAAGGAGATAAAGCGTGCCAGTCTGCCTAAGGGTTGGGCACCGGATACAATTGATTACGAAAAAGCGCTACAATTACTGGCCCTGCCCCGGGTTGTCGGGTTGCACCCGGAATCTGGCAAGGAGATCAAAGCAGGCATTGGGCGTTATGGCCCGTTTGTTTTGCATGAGGGAATGTATGCCAATCTTGAGGCTGTTGAAGATGTGTTCACCATCGGGTTAAATCACGCAGTAACAGTGATTGCAGAAAAAATTGCCACGGGTGGGGCAAGGCGTGGTGGCGCGACCTCGTTGAAGGACCTGGGCGAACACCCGGAGCTTGGAGGACCAATTGCTGTTATGGATGGTCGTTACGGCCCCTATGTGAAGCATGGCAAGGTGAATGCAACTTTGCCCAAGGATAAAGACCCTCAGGAAGTTACGATTGCGGAGGCGGTTGAGCTGATTGCTGCAAGGGCCGCAAAAGGTGGTAAGAAACCACGTAAAAAAGCCGCACCGAAGAAAAAGCCAGCGGCTAAAAAAGCAACCGCTAAAAAGCCGGCGGCTAAAAAGAAAGCGCCAACCAAAAAACCGGCGGCTAAAAAGAAAACTCCGGCAAAGTCTGCCGATTGAACGGATAGACCTTGGCCAAAAAGAAAAAAAGCAATCATCCGAGCCAGCGAAAATCTGGCGTACCCGGTCGCGGTGAATTGCTAAAATTCATTTCGGATAATCCGGCCCATTCCAGTAAACGCGAAATTGCGCGCGCCTTCAACATCAAGGGCGATGACCGGATGAAGCTCAAGGCAAATTTGCGCGCCTTGAAAAAAGATGGACTACTCGATAAGTCCCGTGGCAGTTTTACCAAACCCGGCGAATTGCCGAGTGTTACAGTTCTCGATATCGTTACCCGTGATCGCGAAGGCGGGTTGTTGGCCAAACCGGCAGAATGGCCGCCACAAGGAAGCCGCAACACAGATGCGGAAGCGCCCATTGTCGCAATAAGGCGGGAAACACGTTCCGCAAAGGGTGCAAACTCCGGCAAGGTTGCAGGGGTTGGCGATCGGGTTCTAGCTCGTATCAGCATTAATTCAAATGATCATGACAGGCGCTATCAGGGCCGTATTATCAAAATTCTAGACCACAGGCCAGATAGTATTCTGGGTGTGTTTCGTGCCATTCAGGATGGCAGCAAGACCGGCGGTGGCTGGATAGAATCGATTGATCGCCGCCAACGCGAGCTTGATATTGAACCGGATGATGCGGGCGATGCCAAGTTTGGCGATCTTGTGGAAGTGCAGGTTTTGAAATCAAGCAGGATGGGCAGGCAGCGGGCCAAAATTATCAATGTGCTCGGCTCGATGAATTCTGAAAAAGCGGTTTCAATGATCGCTATTCATGCCAATGATATTCCTTATATTTTCCCTGAAGACGTGCTCAACGAAGCCAATAGTGCTGGCCCCGCAACAATGGAAAATCGCGAGGACTGGCGCTCTGTTCCTCTTATTACCATTGACCCATTTGATGCCAAAGATCATGATGATGCGATTTATGCAATTGCCGATGATGCGCCAAATAATCAAGGTGGATACCGGGTTATCGTCGCTATTGCCGATGTTTCATCGTATATTCTGCCAGGTTCTGCGCTTGACCGTGAGGCATTGAAACGGGGTAACTCGGTCTATTTTCCTGACCGCGTGGTGCCAATGTTGCCAGAACGCATTTCAAATGAGCTTTGCTCGTTGAAAGAAGGGGTGGACCGCCCTGCCCTTGCGGTTGAAATGGTATTTTCATCCAAAGGCAAGAAACTCAGTCATAAATTTCATCGCATCATGATGCAAAGTCATGCAAAACTATCCTATCAACAGGCGCAGGCAGCAATTGATGGAGAGTGTGAGGACCCCAATGTTCTGGCGCATCTGGACACTATTTTAAAGCCACTTTGGGCCGCGTATCATTGCCTGTTGATTGAACAGAAAAACCGTGCACCGCTGGCGCTTGATTTGCCAGAACGAAAAATCATTTTGAAAAAAGACGGGACAGTTGATCGGGTCGATGTTCCTCCAAGATTGGATGCACACCGGTTGGTTGAGGAATTTATGATCCTTGCCAATGTTGCGGCAGCGGAAATGCTGGAACGCAAAAAACAGCCCCTCATCTACCGTGTGCATGATGCGCCCTCGATGTCAAAGCTTGAATCCTTACGCGAGTTTTTGAAAACTGCCGGATTGTCGCTGACCAAGGGAGGTAGTTTGCGGCCCTTCCATTTCAATGAAATATTGGCCAAGGTTGAGGGCAAAGATACCCAGCAACTCGTCAATCAGGTGGTTTTGCGTTCCCAAAGTCAGGCGGAATATAACCCGGTTAATATCGGCCACTTTGGCCTAAATCTGGCGCGGTATGCGCATTTCACCTCACCTATCCGCCGCTATGCCGATTTAATTGTTCACCGCGCACTGGTGGGCAGCCTGGGCCTCGGTAAGGGCGGCATTACCCGTTCAGAGGAAGAACAATTGGCAGAAATTGCCAGTTCAATTTCTGATACGGAACGCCGTGCCATGAAGGCCGAGCGCGATACCAAGGACCGGTTGATTGCCGCCCATATGAGCGAGCAGATTAATGCGACATTTAGAGCACGCATAAATGGGGTTACCCGTTCGGGGCTGTTTGTCACATTGGATGAGACTGGTGCAGATGGGTTTATCCCCCTATCTAACCTTGGCAATGAGTATTACATTCATGATGAGGCCGCACATGCGGTAGTTGGCGAGCGCTCTGGCCTTGCCTATCAAATGGGCGATCAGGTGGAGGTAAAACTGGTTGAAGCAGCACCTTTGGCAGGGGCATTGCTTTTTGAAATGATCAGCGAGGGACGAAAATCCGACGCATTGCCACGATCGCGACCGACCAATGCCAAACGGCGCGGGGGTGGTTCGCGCTATTCGCATAAAGGTCCGCCGCGTGGCAGTAAATCGCGGAAAGGCCCGAGGAAGGGAAAACGAAAATGACAGTTTCAGCACCGAGCAGCGATTGGAAGCGACCGGTAATGCCGGCGATCAAGCGAGGCCTTATGTGTAAATGCCCATCTTGCGGCGGTGCCTCTGCATTTAACGGGTATCTTGAAATCAAACAAACATGCGAAAGCTGCAACGAAGAGCTTGGCAATCATCAGGCAGATGATTTCCCTCCCTATATAACCATATTCATTGTGGGCCACATTGTAGTCGCGGCGATGATGATTGTTGAACGCTCAATTGACCTTTCTACAAGTGTTCATCTGACGATGTGGATACCATTGACGATAATTTTATCGCTCGCCCTGTTGCGTCCGATCAAAGGAGCGGTTGTTGGTATGCAATGGGCGTTAAGAATGCATGGGTTTGGTAGCGGTGACGAGTTTGTTAAAGCCGATAATGAGGACAGATTGTACTGATGGAAAATATGACCAGGGCGCAGATTGACAAGGCAACGCATTTTAGTGCGTCTGACAAGCCGGCCTATATCCGGCCAAAAGAGGCTGCAACCTTAATTCTGATAGACGGAAAGCCCGGCCAGTATTCCATTGTCATGGGACGGCGTCATATGCGCCACAAGTTTATGCCCGGATTGTTCGTGTTTCCCGGTGGCCGGGTGGATAAAACGGATGGTTCTGTTCCAACACCCGATGCGCTGCATCCTGAAATCGAAAATAAACTTCTTTGTAAAATGAAGGGCCGGCCCACCTCGAGACGAGCGCGTGCACTGGCACTGGCGGCCATTCGTGAGACCTATGAGGAAGCTGGCCTGTTTGTCGGCTGCAAGGGCAAGTTTGCATCCAAATACGATGATTGGGCAGCATTCAGTGATAAAGGTGTGACACCGCAATTACAAAATCTTCGCCTTGTGGCGCGTGCGATCACCCCGCCGGGACGTCCTAGACGATTCGATACCTGGTTTTTTGCAGCGTTTACTTCTGAGATCAGTGCGCGATTGCCGGAAGGCACCGGTCCTTCCGGTGAATTGGAAGATTTACATTGGCTGAGTTTTGATGCGGCGCGCAAACTGGAACTGCCTTCGATCACCAAGACAATCATAGACGAGTTACAAACACGGCTTGATGAGGACCCTCACCTTTCGCCAGAAAGCAGCGTTCCGTTTTACTATTTGCGCGGCGATAAATTTCAACGCGATCTGATCTGACATGTGCATTAATGCATAAGTTCGTACTTTCCTTTTTGGTATATTTGCTGTGATTTTATAAAAAATGAGGGTTAATCATGGCGATAGACTGGGTCGTAATTACAGGCAACACCAATAAAGAAGCAGGAGCGATTGGTTTTATTGGGAATACCGCTTCAGTTGTGGTTTCATTTTACGATGATGCTGATGGTGATATGGATGGTGAAGTTAGTTGGGGGGAATGGGTAGCGTCTAAAATATCACCGATAGGATTAGGTGGAATCGGTGTTAGCCGTGTGGCAATGGCCGCGCGTTTTAATAGTGATGTCGTACTTCGTGACCCAGAGTTTATGGATTTGGCTATCAATCTGTTTTCAAAGTTTGCATTTGGAATGGTCGCTGATGGTTTATACACGGTTTATTTAAGCCGTAGTGTTAGCTCTGTAGCCAAAGGAATTGCAGGACGTGCAGCTACTGGATTAGTTAAGCAATTCGTAATTAAAAAAGGCATGGAAGCCGCTGTGAAGAAAGCGTATAAAGCTAGCATTGGTTACTGAGACGGCACAATAATTAAAAACGGCAAGATTTGAAAAGAACAATCCTAAATATTAGTTCAATTGTTTTGCCGATGTGGAAAGAACTGCTTGACTTTTCAGCCCCGCATACTAGGTTCGCGACGAGATTCAGGCCTCCGGCGCTGTTAGCAGTGTCGTATGGCAAATTCCAAGAGATTTAGCGAAAGTGCATCCCGATGGCGAAGGCTACCACTATCAAGGTAAAACTGTTGAGCACAGCAGATACCGGTTTTTACTATGTAACCAAGAAAAATAGTCGCACAATGACAGAAAAAATGTCTATGCGTAAATATGATCCTGTTGTAAAAAAGCATGTGAATTTTAAGGAAGCAAAGATCAAATAATCTGATTTTGTTTACCTGCCTGTTACCGCCGCCCATTGGGCGGCGGTTTTGTTTCAGTATTGCATTATAAATTGATGGAAAAGCTCAACTATCAGTCAGCAATTTAATTGTGAAATGAAATGTGGTCGGTTAGTCTGACATAGTAACGAGGAGGCACTTGTGCCAAAACCAACCGACCGCCCTGCGGGCCCTGGGAAATGCGGCGGACCCAGGAAATCCGCGGGGTAATTGAATTAACAAGAGCGCGAATATTACTAATTCCACTCCATCTGTTGCTTCCCTCTACATGGGCCTGCAACCTATAAATTGCAACCAGAACAGCATTTATTAGTAAACGGTTAACCTAAACAAACAAGATTAACGCACGATACCAGATGTCTATTGAGGAGTGATCAGTCTACAAACCGGGTTCGGCACATGCATGACGAGGTTATTGGCGTATCAGCTAAATCCAGCGCTTTATTCAGTTTGATTTGTAGTTCTGGCAATTCTTTTGTTTCATTCCTGATTTTAAGGCATTCCACCAATCCATGCAAAGACCACACATTGTCGGGGTGTTGAGCGCATCTTTGTAATTTGTCATTTAATCCAAGATCAGTTCGATACACCTCTTCTGATTCGGTATAATGGCCCTGTTCAGACAATAGGGCGGCCAGCGCATGGCGTGGAGGATGCATCCATGCCCAGGGTTCAGAATATTCCAGGTCATCATCGCGGCGAACGCTTTCGCGTAGATGTTCATAGGCCTCTTCAAAATCACCCAAGTGATAAGCTAATTCGCCTTCGAGCATTTTTTCACCAATGGCCAGTATGGATTGAGCCGTATTGTTGAAAAAGGTTCGTTCTGGCGGGATGTTTTTCCGAGATGCATAAAACATGCGTCGCTGTTCATTCGCCTGATCAAAATTCTTCATCGCGGCAAAAGCGACGGTTTTGGCGTAATGATACATTGCGGTGGATACACAATAGAGTTTCGGGTCATCCGGCATGGACGCATCAATTATATCCTGCCAACGTCCAAATCGCACCAATACATGCATGATGATTGAGTAATACCCCTCCAGGGTTATTGCCAATTGTGGCCGGTCTTTTACACTCAAGACTTCTTTGGAAAGGGTCGCCTGTAATTGGCGGGCTGCTGCCATTGCCGGTTGAAACTGTCCCAAAAACATACAGGTGTACATCATTAAATGCAGATCGTGGGTGCGTGCTGTGGTGTAAAAATTGAATGGACCCGCATAATCTACATACATATTGTCTGCGGCTATGGCCTTTTCGCTGGCATTTTTTGCCTTTTCATATTCACCACACAGTACATAAGTGTGGCCAGGCATATGATTGAGGTGGCCGGCATCGGGGCAGAGCGTTCCCAAAATGTTGGCTGAACGCATAGCGCGTTCCGGCTCGTTCGACATTTCGGTAACATGTATATGCAGATGCAGGATTGCCAGATGCTGCGTTTCGCCAACAGCATTTTTCATCGCAATTGAGCGTTCTATGACTTCCAACGCTTCATAGGTATCTGCATTCTGAGGCGGAATACCAGTTTTGACATCCCATAACCTCCAGGCCGTTCGTGTCATCATCGCTTCGGCAAATATAGCCATCACGTCGTGGTCGTCTTTGAAGCTGTAATAGACCCGGCGCATCGCATTTGAAAAGTCATCGTCCCAACGATCAAATTCTTCACCGGTTACACGGCATGGTTTTTGAAAACGCATCGCCAAGGCTTCGATCAGCTGATTTTCCAATTGGCTCGCCTTATCGGCGGATTTTCTCGCCAATTGAATGTGATCAAAGCAAAACAGTGTGCACTCATCGGCCTCTCTGCTGC
>Ga0256839_1002952_pt1 | contig 18173 bp, 12 predicted proteins | sample 354166metaG_FD_185968 | JGI IMG/M metagenome (GOLD analysis project Ga0256839, IMG submission 185968) | Hydrothermal vent microbial communities from Mid Atlantic Ridge, Atlantic Ocean - 354-166 | ecosystem: Environmental > Aquatic > Marine > Hydrothermal vents | place: Atlantic Ocean: Mid... | reverse complement strand
TGGGCGACGTGATGAAGGAGTCCATCCAGGCCGCGCTCACCGTGGTGCGCAGCCGCTCGGAGGTGCTGGGCATCGAGCCCGAGGTGTTCGAGAAGACCGACATCCACGTCCACGTGCCCGAGGGCGCCATTCCCAAGGACGGCCCCTCGGCGGGCATCGGCATGTGCACCGCCCTGGTCTCGGCCCTGACCGGGATCCCGGTCAGGTCCACCGTGGCCATGACCGGCGAGATCACCCTGCGCGGCGAGGTCCTGCCCATCGGCGGACTCAAGGAGAAGCTGCTGGCGGCCCACCGCGGCGGCATCACCACGGTGATCATCCCGGAGGAAAACCGCCGCGACCTGGAGGAGATCCCGGAAAATATCCGCCAGGATGTGGAAATCCGGCCGGTCAAGTGGATCGACGAGGTCCTGGAGCTGGCACTGGTGTCCAAGCCCCAGCCCCTGGCCGGGGCCATGGTGGGCGGCAAGCAGGAGCCGGCCAAGGACGGGGAAAAGAACCCCATCCGGCCGCACTGAGATACGCCGCCGCCGGGGCCGGGATCGGCCCCGATCCCGGCGCGTGCAAGAAACCCATGGATTCAGGCACTTGTGCGGGCAGCCGGCGAGACGTGACGGCGTACCGCAAAGCGGCGCGCCGTGCTTGACCCCCTGCAGGCCGGTTGGTATATATGGCCGGGTTGCAGGAAGCTGTGGCACCGCCGTTCCCGGCGGCGTTTTTTTTAATTGACTCAGTAAATTACAATAAGGGGAGTCCTCATTGTGAACAAAGCAGAACTCATTGATGCCGTCGCCGAAGGCGCCGATCTGTCCAAGGCCGCCGCCACCCGGGCCGTGGATACCTTCATCGATGCCGTGACCCGGGCCCTCAAGCAGGGCGACACCGTGACCATCGTCGGCTTCGGCACTTTCCTGGTCCGGGACCGGGCCGCCCGCACCGGCCGCAACCCGCGCACCGGCGAGACCATCAGCATCGCCGCGTCCAAGGTCCCGGCCTTCAAGGCTGGCAAAGCGCTCAAGGATGCCGTAAACTAGCGCGCCTCCCGGAGGCGGGGCGCTGTTTCCACCGCCGCCCGGGTGCTTAGCTCAGCTGGGAGAGCATCGCCCTTACAAGGCGAGGGTCGCAGGTTCGAGCCCTGCAGCACCCACCACGAGCTTTCGACTTGGAGTGGTAGTTCAGCTGGTTAGAATACCGGCCTGTCACGCCGGGGGTCGCGGGTTCGAGTCCCGTCCACTCCGCCACTGTTCCAAGGGCGCGGCCTCAGGTCCCGCCCTTTTTCTTTGTCCCGCGGGCGCCGGCGGGCGCCCGCGCTGACCACGGGGACACGGAGCCATGCTGCAGCAGATCCGCGACCGCGCCCAGGGCATCATCGTCTGGACCATCGTCGGTCTCATCGTCATCGCCTTCGCGACCTTCGGCCTCAACAGCTACCTCGGCGGCAGCGGCGGCGGCACGGTGGCAGTGGTGGACGGCACCGAGATCAGCGAGGCCGAGTACCTGCGCGCCCTGCGCAACTACCAGGACCAGCTCCAGCGCCTGCTGGGCAAGCAGCTCGACCCGGCCATGCTGGACCCGGCCCGGCTGCGGGGTCCCGTCATCGAGGGCCTGGTGGAACGGGTGCTGCTGGAGCAGTTCCTCGACGATGCCGGTTTCGCCGCCTCCCCGCGGCTCATCCTGAAGACCCTCCAGGCCAACCCCACCTTCCAGCGGGAGGGCCGGTTTTCGCCGGAGCGGTACCGCGAGATCCTGCGGGCTTGGCGCATGGACGAGCGTGCCTACGAGGCGTCGCTGGCCCGGGACATCCTGCGGGCCCAGCTTCGCAACGGGGTGGCGGATTCGGGACTCGCGACGCGGGCCGAGGTGCGGGTGCTGCTCGAGGCCCGGCGCGAACAGCGCGACGTCGGGGTGCTGGAGTTTTCACTCGCGCCCTACCTGGCACGGGTGAACGTGGACGAGGATGCCATTGGTGAATACTACGAGGCCAACAAGGAAAGCTTCCGCCAGCCGGAGCAGGTGCGCATCGCCTACGTGGAGCTCGGCCTGGAGACCCTGGCCCGCGGTATCGAGATCGACGAGCAGTCCCTGCGGGACTACTACGAGCAAAACCGGCGGGCCTTCGCCACCGGCAAGGCCGAGCGCCGGGCCCGCCACATCCTCATCAAGGTGGACGCCGACACCCCCGACGCCGAGGCGCGCAAGAAGGCCGAGGAGGCGCTGGCCCGGGTCCGGTCCGGGGAGCCGTTCGAGAAGGTGGCCCGCGAGATGTCCGAGGACAGGGCCAGCGCCGAGCAGGGCGGTGACCTGGGATTTTTCACCCGTGACGCCATGGTCAAGCCCTTCGCCGACCTGGTGTTCTCGCTCGGGGCCGGCGAGCTGGGCGGTCCCGTGCGTACCCGCTTCGGTTACCACGTGGTGAAGGTGGAGGCCGTGCGCGAGCCCGAGATCCCGCCGTTCGAGAAGGTGAAGGACCGGATCCGCCACGAGCTGCAGCTGGAGCGGGCCGAGGAACGTTTCTACGAGTTGTCGGAGAAGCTGTACATCCTGAGCGAGGAGTCGCCCGACAGCCTGGAGCCCGTGGCCCGGGAGCTGGGCCTGGAGATCAGGACCAGCGACTGGTTCTCGCGCGCCGGCGGCCCCGGCCTGCTGGCCAACCGGGAGGTGGTGGAGGCCGCCTTTTCCCCGGAGGTGATGGAGGAAGGGCGCAACAGCCCCCTCATCGACGTGGACGACACCCGCCGGGTGGTGCTGCGCGTGGCGGAACATCGCCCGGCGCGGGTCAAGACGCTGGAGGAGGTGCGGGCGGTCATCGCCGCCCGGCTCAGGCGCGAGCAGGCGTCCACCGCCGCGCGCAAGGCGGCCGAGGCCACCGCCCGGCGGATTGCCGCCGGCGAAGATCCTGGGAAGGTGGCGGCGTCCATCAAGGAGGCGGCCTGGAAGCGGGCGGGCTGGATCATGCGCGAGGGATCGGGGGCCGGCGCCGGCCTCCCTCCCGATCTGCACCGGGCGGCCTTCGCCCTGGCCGTGCCCGCCGGCGGGCAGGCGGGAGTGCGGACCGTCTCCCGGCCGTCGGGCGAGGCGGCGGTGGTGGTGGTGTTCGGGCAGCGCCGACCGGAGAAGCTGGACGACAAGGACGTGGTGGCGGAGCAGCGGCGCCTGGCGGCGGCCCGCGGACGGGAGGACTTCGAACACCTCGTGCGATTCCTGCGCGGCACCGCCGACGTGGTGATCACTCCGCCCGGCGAAGACGGGCCCTAGGGGCACCGGGCGGCCTTTACCATGCGCCTGGCCCTGCACTGGCAGATCCTCATCGCCCTGGTGCTGGCGGTGGGCGCGGGCCTGGCCACCGGCACCGAGGGCACGGTGCTGGGCGTGCGCGCCTACGCGGTGTACGAGTTCTTCGGCACGCTGTTTCTCAACGGGCTGAAGATGATCATCGTGCCGCTGGTGGTCTCGTCCATCGTCATCGGGATGGCGGGCATCGGCGGCGGTCACGGCATCGGCCGCCTGGGGGCCAAGACCCTGGTCTTCTACGTCGCCAGCAGCTTCCTCGCCATCGTCACCGGGCTGGCGCTGGTGAACCTGGTGGCCCCGGGGGTGGTGGACCCGGAGCTGGCGCGCAGCCTCCTGGCCTCGGCCGGGGCGGCGGCCGACCAGGACCTCTCGCGCCTGGGGGAGCGGGATCTGTCCGACCTGACCGGCGTCTTCATCAGCATGGTGCCCCCCAACATCGTGGCCGCGGCGGCCGACGGCCAGCTCCTGGGGCTCATCTTCTTCAGCCTGCTGTACGGGTACTTCCTCACCCGGCTCGACGATGCCCAGGCGCAGGTGCAGTACAACTTCTGGCAGGGCGTGCTCAACATCATGATGCGGGTGACCATGCTGATCATGAAGTTCGCGCCGCTGGGGGTGTTCTGCCTGGTGGCCAAGGTGGTGGCGGGCCTGGAACTGCGGCAGATGGCGGAGTTCGCCCTGACCCTGGGCAAGTTCGTGTTCACGGTGGTGGCGGCCCTGGCCTTCCACGCCCTGGTCACCCTTCCCCTGGTCCTGCGCCTGCTGGGACGGGTGAGCCCGGTGCGCCACTTCCGCGCCATGGCCCCGGCCCTGCTCACGGCCTTTTCCACCGCCTCGTCCTCCGCCACCCTGCCCCTGACCCTGGAGTGCGTGGAGAAGAACGCCGGCGTGTCCAACCGCACCGCCTCCTTCGTGCTGCCCCTGGGCGCCACGGTGAACATGGACGGCACCGCCCTCTACGAGTGCGTGGTGGCCATGTTCATCGCCCAGCTCTACGGGCTGGAGCTGGGCCTGGTGACCCAGTTCACCATCGTCCTCATCGCCCTGCTCACCTCCATCGGGGTGGCGGGGATCCCGTCGGCCTCGCTGGTGGCCATCACCATCATCCTGGCCGCCGTCGGCCTGCCGCTGGAGGCCATCGGCGTGATCCTGGCGGTGGACCGGGTGCTGGACATGCTGCGCACCGCGGTCAACGTGTTCTCGGACTCGGTGGGGGCGGTGATGGTGGCGCGCATGGAGGGCGAGCAGGACATCCTGGCCGCCGAGCCGGAGCCGGAGACCTCGTAGCCGCAGGCACGGGGGAGCAGATGGGCGCAGGAACGGTCCCCGGCCGCGAAGAGACACCTGCCGGAAGAAAAAACAGAGGACAGATGTCAGAACGTGCCGCGACGCGGCGTGTTCATGCCCCTCTCACCCCGACCCTCTCCCCCGCGGGGAGCGGGAGATGACGAAACAGCCGCGGCATGGCGTTCACGCCGGGGGGCGTGTTCCTTCGCGCCGGGGCGGCGCTCCTGCAGGTCGAAATGACATGGCTGTTGCCCAGCCGGGGCTCGGCGTTCCGCCGGGGTGGCGCGCCTGCCGTCAGCCGCCGTCGGCGTCCAGCGGGCGCATGCCCATGATGTTGTAGCCGGCGTCCACGTACACCACCTCGCCGGTGACGCCGGCGGCCAGGTCGGAGCAGAGAAAGGCCGCCACGTTGCCCACGTCGTCGATGGTGACGTTGCGCCGCAGCGGGGCGGTGCGCTCCACCTCGTCGAGCATCTTGCGGAAGTTGGAGATGCCGGCGGCGGCCAGGGTCTTGATGGGGCCGGCCGAGATGGCGTTGACCCGGATGCCGTCGGGGCCCAGGCTGTGGGCCATGTAGCGGACGTTGGCCTCCAGGCTGGCCTTGGCCAGGCCCATGACGTTGTAGTTGGGCATGGCCCGCTCGGCGCCCAGGTAGCTGAGGGTGAGCAGGGCGCCGTCGCGGCCCTCCATCATGTTGCAGCCGGCCTTGGCCAGGGCGGCGAAGCTGTAGGAGCTGATCTCGTGGGCGACGCGGAAGCTCTCGCGCGAGACGCTGTCCAGGAAGTCGCCCTCCAGGGCCTCGCGCGGGGCGAAGGCCACCGAGTGGACGATGATGTCCAGCCCGTCCCAGTAGTCGTCCAGGCGCTCGAACACGGCCTCGATGGCCTCGTCGCTGGAGACGTCGCAGGGGACCACGATGTCGGAACCGCAGTCGGCGGCCATCTTGGCCACCCGGTCCTCCAGCTTCTCGTTCTGGTAGGTGAAGGCCAGCTCGGCCCCCTCCCGGCGCATGGCCTGGGCGATGCCCCAGGCGATGGAGCGGTTGCTGGCCAGCCCGACGATGAGGGCGCGCTTGCCGTCCAGGAATCCCATGGTGGCGTTGTCCTTTGTTGGTCGTTCGTCGTGATTGGGGCGTGCCAGGCCCGTCCCCGCCGTTGTTGTCCGGTGGCCTGATCGGGTAGGCTGACGCGGTCGTTATGATACCCGCACCGGCACAAGGCGAAAACCCCACCGGGCTCCGGCGCGGGGCTGCGATACTGGCGGTGTTCCTGTCGCTGGCCGCCTGCGGGCCGCGGCCGTGGAACAATCCCTACCCGCCCGAGCAGCGGGGGGCCAACATCCTGTACTCGGCCTTCTCCAGCCGCCCCAAGCACCTGGACCCGGTGCGGTCCTACAGCTCCAACGAGTACCAGTTCATCGGCCAGATCTACGAGCCGCCGCTGCAGTACCACTTTCTCAAGCGGCCCTACACCCTGGAGCCCCTCACCGCGGCGGCCATGCCCGCGGTCCGTTACTACGATGCCGGGGGCCGGCCGTTGCCGGCGGATGCCCCGGCCGAGGCCATCGCCACCAGCGTGTACGAGATCCGCATCCGCCCCGGCATCCGCTACCAGCCGCATCCGGCCTTCGCCCGCGACGGCGCCGGGCGCTACCTCTACCATGACCTGGACGAGGCGGCCCTGGCCGGCGTGCGGGTCCTGTCCGACCTGTCCCGCACCGGGAGCCGCGAGCTGGTGGCGGCCGATTACGTCTACCAGATCAAGCGCCTGGCCCATCCGCGGCTGCATTCCCCCATCCAGAGCCTCATGAACCGCTACATCGTGGGCCTGGCCGAGTATGCCCGGGAGCTGGAGCGGGCCCTGGCGGCCCTGCCGCCGGGGGAACACTGGCTGGACCTGCGCCGCCACCCCCTGGCGGGCGTGGAGCTGGTGGACCGCTACACCTACCGGGTCCGCATCAAGGGCAAGTATCCCCAGTTCCGCTACTGGCTGGCCATGCCGTTCTTCGCGCCCATGCCGTGGGAGGCGGACCGCTTCTACTCGCAGCCGGGCCTGAAGGCGCGCAACATCACCCTCGACTGGTACCCGGTGGGCACCGGGGCCTACATGCTCACCGAGAACAATCCCAACCGGCGCATGGTGCTGGAGCGGAATCCCAACTTCCACGGCCAGCGCTACCCGGCCGAGGGCGAGCCCGGCGACGCCGGGCGCGGCTGGCTCGACGACGCCGGCCGCCCGCTGCCCTTCATCGACAAGGTGGTGTTCAGCCTGGAGAAGGAGAGCATCCCCTACTGGAACAAGTTCCTGCAGGGCTACTACGACGTCTCCGGCGTCAGCTCCGACGCCTTCGACCAGGCCATCCAGTTCACCAGCGCGGGCGAGGCGGAGCTGACCCCGGCCATGCGCGCGAAGGACATCCGGCTGGTGACGGCGGTGCAGGCCTCGACCTATTACATGGGTTTCAACATGCTGGACCCGGTGGTGGGCGGCGACAGCGAGCGCGCGCGACTGCTGCGGCGGGCCATCTCCATCGCGGTGGACTACGAGGAGTTCATCTCCATCTTCATGAACGGGCGCGGGATCCCGGCCCAGGGCATCATTCCGCCCGGGATCTTCGGCCACGAAACCGGCCGCGAGGGCATCAACCCCTATGTCTACGAGTGGCGCGACGGCCGCGCCCGGCGGCGTTCCATCGAGGAGGCGCGGCGGCTGCTGGCCGCGGCCGGCTATCCCGACGGCCGCGACGCGCGGACCGGCCGGCCGCTGCTCATCCACCTGGATGTCACCGGTGGCGGACCCGAGGACAAGGCCCGCTTCGACTGGTTGCGCAAGCAGTTCCGCAAGATCGACCTGCAGCTCGTCATCCGCAACACCGACTACAACCGGTTCCAGGAAAAGATGCGCAAGGGCAATGCCCAGCTCTTCATGTGGGGCTGGAACGCCGACTACCCGGACCCGGAGAACTTCCTGTTCCTGCTCTACGGGCCCAACGGCAAGGTCAAGCACGGGGGCGAGAACGCGGCCAACTACGACAATCCCGAGTACAACCGGCTGTTCGAACGGGTGCGCAACATGGACAACGGGCCGGAACGGATGAAGCTGATCCGGCGCATGGTGGACATCGTCCGCCGCGACGCCCCGTGGCTGTGGGGCGTGCATCCCCAGCAGTTCGTCCTCCACCACGGCTGGTACCACAACGCCAAGCCCAACCTGATGGCGCACAACACCTTCATGTACCGGCGCCTGGACCCGGCCCTGCGCGAGGCGCGGCGGCGCGAGTGGAACCGGCCGGTGCTGTGGCCGCTGGGCCTGGCGGCGGTGCTGCTGCTCACCGGCCTGGTGCCGGCGGTGGTGGCCTGGCGCCGGCGCGAGCGGCAGCCGGCCCGGCGGCGGGAGGGCTGACCGGTGCTGGCGTACATCGTCCGGCGGATCCTGTATGCCGTGCCCATCCTGGTGGGGGTGAACCTCATCACCTTCACCCTGTTCTTCGTGGTCAACAGCCCCGACGACATGGCCCGCATGCACCTGGGCGTCAAGCGGGTCACGCCCGAGGCCATCGAGAAGTGGAAGCGGGAGCGGGGCTACGACAAGCCGCTGCTGTACAACGCCGCGGCCGAGGGCCTGGACAAGGTGACCGACACCATCTTCTTCCAGAAGTCGGTGGCGCTGTTCGCTTTCCGCTTCGGCCAGGCCGACGACGGCCGCGACATCGGCCATGACATTCGCCAGCGCATGTGGCCCAGCCTCGCCATCGCGGTGCCGGTGTTCCTGGTGGGGATCCTGGTCAACGTCACCGTCGCCCTCATGCTGGCCTTCTTCCGCGCCACCTACATCGATGTCTGGGGGGTGGTGGCAGCGGTGATCCTCATGTCCATCTCCATGCTGTTCTACATCATCGGCGGCCAGTTCCTCATCGGCAAGCTGTGGCACCTGGTGCCCATCTCGGGCTACGACGACGGCATCGATGGCATCCGGTTCCTGGTCCTGCCCATCGCCGTGGGCGTGGTGAGCGGCATCGGCTCCGGCACCCGCTGGTACCGCACCATCTTCCTCGAGGAGATCAACAAGGACTACGTGCGCACGGCCCGGGCCAAGGGCCTGTCCGAGCTGCGGGTGCTGTTCGGACACGTGCTCAAGAACGCCATGATCCCCATCCTCACCGGGGCGGTGGTGGTGATCCCGCTGCTGTTCATGGGCAGCCTGCTCACCGAGTCGTTCTTCGGCATCCCCGGGCTGGGCAGCTACACCATCGAGGCCATCCAGGCCCAGGACTTCGCCATCGTCCGGGCCATGGTGTTCCTGGGCTCGGTGCTCTATATCGTGGGGCTGCTTCTCACCGACCTTTCCTACACCCTGGTGGACCCGCGGGTACGGCTGCAATGAGCGGCAATCGGTCACAGCGTCCCTTCTGGCGCCGGCCCCTGCTGGTCGCCGCGGCGCTGGCCGCGCTGTGGCTGGGTCTGCCGCCGCTGCTGGGTCTGCGCGGGGTGTACCTGGCCACCGACGTGCTGCTGTTCGTGCTCCTGGCCGGGGTGCTGTTTCTCGGGGCGTGGATGCGGCGGCAGCGCCACCTGCGCGAGCCGTGGCGGCGCGTGTTCCACCAGAAGCGGGCGGCGGTCTCGGCGGTGGTGCTGGTGGTGTTCGCCGTCATCGGCCTGGCCGACTCCATCCACTTCCGCAAGCCGCTGCCGCCGGCGCCGGGGGCGGCGGAGACCGCCTGGTCGGTGGAGGTGCTGTCGGTGCTGGACGTGCTCCTGGCCCACCTGCGCGAGCGGGAGGAGCAGACCTACTCGGCGCCCCTGGCCACCCGCCTCTACGTGCGCCAGCCGGTGGAGCGGGGCGGGCGGCAGGTGCGGGAGTACCCGCGCCTGCGCCACGGCGGGGCCCACCTCGCCGACCCGGAGCGGCAATGGGCCGGCGACGTGGCCCGCCTGGCCCTGGCCGGGGCCGGCGGCGGGCTGGCGCTGGCCGCGCTGGCGGCGCTGGGCCTGGTGCTGCTGCTGGCCCGGGCCCGGGGCGAGTCCCTGGCCCGCACCGCGGCCGGGGTGTGGCGGGGCGAGGGGCCGGTGCCCTGGCGCACGGTGCTGGCCACCGTGGCGGTGGTGTGCGCGGTGGCCGGGGTCCTGGCCGGCCTCAGCCTGCACTACCACGTGCTGGGCACCGACAAGGTGGGCACCGACGTGCTCTACCTCAGCCTCAAGAGCGTGCGCACGGGGCTGGTCATCGGCACCCTCACCACCCTCATCATGCTGCCTTTCGCCATCCTTCTCGGGATCATGGCCGGCTACTTCCGGGGCTGGGTGGATGACGTGATCCAGTATCTCTACACCACCCTCAACTCCATTCCGGGCGTGCTGCTCATCGCCGCCGCCGTCCTCTCCATCCAGGTCTACATCGAGAACCACCCGCAGCTGTTCGAGACCGCCACCGACCGGGCCGACCTGAGGCTGCTGGCGCTGTGCGTGATCCTGGGCATCACGAGCTGGACCGGACTGTGCCGGCTGTTGCGGGGCGAGACCCTCAAGGTGCGGGAGCTGGACTACATCCAGGCGGCGGTGGCCTTCGGCGTGCGGCCCTTCGTCATCCTCGGCCGCCACGTGCTGCCCAACGTCATGCACATCGTGCTCATCGTCGTGGTGCTGGACTTCAGCGGCCTGGTGCTGGCCGAGGCGGTGCTGTCCTACGTGGGGGTGGGCGTGGATCCCGCCACCATCTCCTGGGGCAACATGATCAACGGCGCCCGCCTGGAGCTGGCGCGGGAGCCGCCGGTGTGGTGGTCGCTGGTGGCGGCCTTCTGCTTCATGTTCGCGCTGGTGCTGTCGGCCAACCTGTTCGCCGACGCGGTGCGCGACGCCTTCGATCCCCGCCTGCGGGAGCAGCCGGCATGAACGGGAAGACGTTGCTGGAGGTGCGCAACCTGTCCACCTGGTTCGGGCCGCAGGACCGCCCCCTGCGGGTGGTGGACGGGGTGAGCTTCCACATCGGCCGCGGCGAGTGCCTGGCCCTGCTGGGGGAGTCGGGCTGCGGCAAGTCCATGACCGCGCTGTCGCTGCTGCGGCTGGTGCCGGAGCCGGCCGGGCGCGTGGTGGACGGGGATGTGCTGCTGGAGGGCGAGGACCTGCTGGCCCTGCCGGAGATGGCCATGCGCCGCGTGCGCGGCCGCCGGCTGAGCATGATCTTCCAGGAGCCCATGACCTCGCTCAACCCGGTGCTCACCGTGGGCTACCAGGTTGGCGAGGTGCTGGCCCGCCACCACGGCCTGGGCCGGCGCGCCCGCCGGCGGCGGGCGGTGGAGCTGCTGGCGGCGGTGGGGATCCCGGACCCGGCGCGGCGGGTGGACGACTACCCGCACCGGCTCTCGGGCGGCATGAAGCAGCGGGTGATGATCGCCCTGGCCCTGGCGGGGGAGCCCGACCTGCTCATCGCCGACGAGCCCACCACCGCGCTGGATGTCACCATCCAGGCCCAGATCATGGAGCTGCTGGGACGCATCCGGCGCGACCGGCACATGGCCATGCTCCTCATCACCCACGACCTGGGGGTGGTGGCGGACCATGCCGATCGCGTGGCGGTCATGTACGCCGGCGAGATCGTGGAGCAGGCCCCGCGCGACGCCTTTTTCTCCGAGCCGCTGCATCCCTATGCCCGCAAGCTGTTCGCCGCCGTGCCCGGTTTCCGCCGGCGTGGCCGGCGCCTGCAGACCATCCCGGGCGGCGTGCCGCGCCTGGACCAGGCGTTCACCGGCTGCCGCTTCGCCGACCGCTGCGACGAGGCCTGGGACCACTGCCGGGCGCACGTGCCCCGCGAGGTGTCCCCGGCACCGGGCCGGACCGTGCGCTGCCACCGGTTCGACCCCGAGGTGGCCGCCCCCCCGGCCGCGGAGGCGGCCCCGCCCGCAGCCGCCGCGGCGGGCGCGGCGCCGGCGGCGGGGGGACCGGTGCTCGCGGCCCGCGGGCTGGCGGTGCACTTCCCCGTGCGCAAGGGCCTGCTGCGGCGGGTGGCGGCCCGGGTGCGGGCGGTGGACGGGGTGGACCTGGAGCTGTACCCGGGGCGTACCCTGGCCCTGGTGGGGGAGTCGGGCTGCGGCAAGACCACTGTGGGCAAGGCCCTGCTCGCGCTGGTGCGGCCCACGGCGGGCTCGGTGGTGTTCCAGGGGCGGGAGCTGACGGCCCTGCGCGGGGAGGCCCTGCGGCGGCTGCGGGCGCACATGCAGATGGTGTTCCAGGATCCCTTCTCCTCCATGAACCCGCGCATGGAGGTGGGCGCCATCGTGGAGGAGGGGATGCGCGCCCTGGGCCTGGGCGATGCGCAACGGCGGGCGGCCCGGGTGCGGGCCCTGCTGGAGCAGGTGGGGCTGCCGGCGGAGGCGGCCCGCCGCTATCCCCACGAGTTCTCGGGCGGCCAGCGCCAGCGCATCGCCATCGCCCGCGCCCTGGCGGTGGAGCCGGCCCTGCTGGTGTGCGACGAACCCACCTCGGCCCTGGACGTGTCGGTGCAGGCCCAGATCCTGAACCTGCTCCAGGATCTCCAGCAGAAGCTGGGACTGAGCTATCTGTTCATCACCCACAACCTGTCGGTGGTGGAGCACCTGGCCCACGAGGTGGCGGTGATGTACCTCGGCCGGCTGGTGGAACAGGGGCCGGTGGAACAGGTGATGCGGGCGCCGCGCCACCCTTACACGCGGGCCCTGCTGTCCGCGGTGCCGGTGCCCGATCCGCAGCGGCGGCGGGAAATCATCCGCCTCCAGGGCGAGCTCCCGTCACCGCTGTCGCCGCCCGCGGGCTGCCACTTCCATCCCCGCTGTCCCGAGGCCATGGACGTGTGTCGCCGGGACTACCCGCAATGGAGCGAGGTGGAGCCGGGGTGGCGGGTGGCATGCCATCTCCAGACTTCAGATGTCAGATCTCAGACGTCAGATTCTTCCGATTCTGGCATCTGATATCCGATATCTGAGATCTGACGTCTGACATCTGGTCACGATGACTGCCGCGTGACGTCGATGTAGAGGGTGAGCCGCTGGCCCGGCTGCAGGTAGGCGCCCTTGCGCAGGCGGTTCCAGCGCCGGAGCTGTTCCACGGTGACCTTGAACTTGCGGGAGATGCGCGCCAGCGAGTCGCCGGGGCGCACGCGGTAGCCGATGCGCCGCGTGATGCGCCGCCGCGGGGGCGGGGCGTCGATGCGCGCCGGCAGCGCCGCCCGGCCCCGGGTCCAGATGACCAGCCGCTGCCCGGGGCGCAGGGGGTCGCGCGGGGACATGGCGTTCCACCGCGCCAGCTGCCTCACCCCGACGCCGTAGCGGCGCGCCAGGTCCCACAGGGTGTCGCCGGGCTGCACGCGGTGCACCACCCGCTGGCCGCCGCGGGGCCGGTTCTGGGTGCGGGCCCGCCGCTGGTCGGCGCTCAGGGTGTAGGCCTTGCGGCTGCGGCTGGCCACCGGGATGGTCAGACCGCGCCCGGCCCGGATGAGGTTGCCGCGCAGGCGGTTGACGCGCTTGATGGTGGCCACCGTGGTCCGGTAACGGCGGGCGATGGTGATGAGGGTCTCGCCCGGGCGGACCCGGTGGCGCACCCAGCGCAGGCGCCGTTCCGGCGGCAGCTGGGCCAGGGCCCGGCGGAAGGGCTCCACCCGCTCCAGCGGCAGCAGCAGGTGATGGGGCCCGTCGGGATCGGTGGCCCAGCGGTTGAAGCCGGGATTGAGACGGTAGAGTTCTTCCAGATCGATGCCGGCCAGCTCCGCGGCCAGGGCCAGGTCGATCTGGGAGTCCAGCTCCACCCGGGCGAAGTAGGGCTCGTCCGGGATGGACTTGAGGGTGATGCCGTGGGCCGCCGGGTCTTCCACCAGCTGTTTCAGGGCCAGCAGCTTGGGCACGTAGCCGCGGGTCTCGCGCGGCAGCCTGAGGGAGAAGAAATCTGCCGGCTTCCCGCGGCGGCGGTTACGGCGCACGGCCTTGTGCACGGTGCCGCTGCCGGAATTGTATGCAGCCAGGGCCAGGAGCCAGTCGCCGTCGAACTCCCGGTGCAGGCGCTGGAGCAGGTCCAGGGCGGCGTGGGTGGAGGCATAGACGTCGCGGCGGCCGTCGTACCACCAGGTCTGGCGCAGGCCGAAGCGGCGGCCGGTGGAGGGGATGAACTGCCAGATACCGGCGGCACGGCCGTGGGAGTAGGCGAAGGGCTGGAAGGCGCTCTCCACCACCGGCAGCAGGGCGATCTCCAGGGGCATGCCGCGCCGCTCCACCTCCTCGACGATGAAATGCAGGTAGGGCCGGGCGCGGTCCGCCACCCGGTCCAGGTAGTCGGGGTGGCGCCTGAGCCAGGCCAGCTCGCGCTCGATGCGGGGGTGGGAGCGCCGCGGCAGGGCGAAGCCGGCGCGGACGCGGTCCCAGAGATCGGGCGGCCCGAGCACGGAGCCGGCGTCCTGCTCCGGGCCGGGGGCGGTTTCCGTTTCCGCGGCTTCCGCCGTGGTCACCGCCGGGGCCGGGCCGGCAGCGGCCGCCGGCCACAGCACCGCGGGGTGATCGGCGTCTCCGGGCACCGCCGGCTGCCGGGGAGCGCCGGCGGTGAGCAGCGGCCCGGTGAGGGAACAGCCGCCGGCGAGGATCAGGGACAGGGCCAGGGGAAAAAACCTAGCTGCTTGTTTATTATTGATTTTTTTTCTCATCGCGCAACACTCTAGCGGACCCCCGCGGCGGGGTCAACCGACCGGCCCGCAGTCCCGCCGGGGCGGGTGGGACGCGCCGATTCCTGATAAAGTGCACGCCATGCCGGGGTGGCGCGACAGAGGCTTTCACCGTTGCGGCCCGGGGCACCGGGCGGCGCTGGCACAGTGGTACCGGACCCCCCTGGGCCGGGCCCTGGCCCGCGTGGAGCAGGCCCACATGGACGAGGCCCTGGCCGGGCTGTTCGGCTATCACCTGCTGCAGGTGGGCCGGATCCACGACTGCGACCTGCTGCGGGGGGCGCGGGTCTCGCACACCGCGGTCATGGACATCGCCGGCCAGCCCGGTGCCGCGGTGCGGGGCGAGCCCGAGGCCCTGCCGCTGGCGGCCTCCAGCCTCGACGTGCTGGTGTTGCCCCACGTGCTGGAGTTCTCGCGCCATCCCCACGAGGTGCTGCGCGAGGCCGAGCGCGTGCTCATTCCAGAGGGCCACCTGGTGCTGCTGGGATTCAACCCGTGGAGTGCCTGGCTGCCGGTGCACCTGGTGCTGCAGTGGCGGGGCCGGGTGCCCTGGTGCGGCCGGTTCCTGGGCATGGCCCGGGTGCGCGACTGGCTGGCGCTGCTGGGCCTGGACGTGGTGGAGGTGAAAAGCTATTTCTACCGGCCGCCCCTCCAGCAGGCCCGGTTCATGGAACGGCTGGGGTTTCTCGAGCGGGTGGGCCGGGCGCTGTGGCCGCCGCTGGGCGCCGGCTACGTGCTGGTGGCGCGCAAGCGGGTGGCGACGCTGACCCCCGTCCGGCCCCGCTGGCGGCCGCGCCGGCAGCTGGCGGCCCCCGGGCTCAAGCCGCTGCCGCCCGAGGCCGGGCGGCGGCCCCAGGGAGTGCACCGTGGGCGGCTGGGTTGAGGCCTGGACCGACGGCGCCTGCCGCGGCAACCCGGGACCGGGCGGCTGGGGCGTGCTGTTGCGCTACAATGGCCACGAGAAGGAGCTGTACGGGGCCGAGCCCGACACCACCAACAACCGCATGGAGCTCATGGCCGCCATCACCGCCCTGGAGGCCCTCAAGCGTCCCAGCCGGGTGCGCCTGACCACCGACTCGCAGTACGTGCGCAACGGCATCACCCAGTGGATGGCGCGGTGGAAGCGCAACGGCTGGCGCACCGCCGACCGCAAGCCGGTGAAGAACGCCGACCTGTGGCGGCGCCTGGACCAGGCGGCCGCGCGCCACCAGGTGGAATGGCACTGGGTGCGGGGCCATACCGGCCACCCGGAGAACGAGCGGGCCGACGCCCTGGCCAACCGCGCCATCGACGAAATGCTGCACCGCGACTGAACCGCCGGGGAACCCGCCGCATGCGCCAGATCGTGCTCGATACCGAGACCACCGGCCTGGAACCCAGCCAGGGCCACCGCGTCATCGAGATCGGCTGCGTGGAGCTGGTCAACCGCCGCCTCACCGACAACCGCTTTCACCATTACCTGAACCCGGAACGCGAGATCGACGAGGGCGCGGTGGACGTGCACGGGCTGACCGGCGAGTTCCTGGCCGACAAGCCGGTGTTCGCCGACGTGGTGGAGGATTTCATCGCCTTCGTCCGCGACGCCGAGGTGATCATCCACAACGCGCCCTTCGACGTGGCCTTCATCGACCACGAGCTGGCCCTCCTGGGCGGTGAGTGGGGGCGGCTGGAGGACCACTGCCGCGTCACCGACACCCTGGCCATGGCCCGGCGCATGCACCCGGGGCAGAAGAACAGCCTCGATGCCCTGTGCCGGCGCTACGGGGTGGACAACAGCCAGCGCCAGCTCCACGGCGCCCTGCTGGATGCCCAGATCCTGGCCGAGGTGTACCTGGCCATGACCGGCGGCCAGGCCGATCTGGGCCTGGAGGCGGGGGCGGCGGGCGAGGGCCCCGCGGGTGCCTCGCCCGAGGTGCGGAAGTTGCCGGCCGACCGGCCTCGGATCAAAGTGCTGCGGGCCAGCGCCGGCGAGCAGGCGGCGCACCGGGCACGGCTGGAGGCCATCCGCGAGCAGGCGGGACGCTGCCTGTGGCTGGAGCTGGAAAGCGAAGAGTAAGCTCCTGGATATCTTGGCAGGCTGTTGAAAAACAGCCTGCTAAGGCGGGGCAGGGATGCCCCGCCCGCAAATCAGGCGCGCAAGCGCTTGATTTGGCGTAGCCGAACCCGGACCTGTGCCGGGTTCGGCGCGTTGAAAAAGGCCACGACGGCCTTTTTCAACATCCTGGTAGGACCGTCATCCGGGGAAACACCGCTCCCAGATTGCGCCGGCGTGCCATCCGATTTACGTATCTGGCCGTTTTTGGACTTCACCTGCGGCGAAATCCGGAAATCGAGCGCAAACAGAGTTTCATTCTCCCTGGACGCCATTTCGACGCGAAACGGCACCGATTTTTTGCAACTGTCAGGGTAAAGGAGAAAGAATTTCGGGATACGCCGCGGGCAGGGGAATAGCCGATGATTCGCCGGGCTCCGGAATTCCACAGTGACGGTTGATGCGGTCCCGCCGTCTGGGGTGTCCCTGATCCTTGCGCACGCCCAGTAGTGGGCGGGGCCGCGAGTCATCCGCGCAGTCCACGCTGACAGGTCAGGCACGGACGCACACCCGGCGGGCAGCGCGCCCACCACTGCGAACCTGGATCTGGGGGACCTTGATTTTTCCGCCGTGCTGGAAAATACTGAAACGCGATGATTCTGACGGCCACCTTCCTGCCCGCGTTCGCCTTATTATCCGCCCCTAAGGTGGTTTCATCGCATTCCGCCATGCCTCCGAAGGATTCCGGCAGGTGCCCGGCGTAGGCACAGCAGGGCCGCGCCACCCGCCAGAACCGCTCCGCGGCCTTTGTGCTGGCCTGGGCGTGAAACCGTTGCCGGAAGGCCGGCGCTACCCGTTCAAATCGTTCCAGGAGTTCGTGTCCGGTTTGCTCCACCCGGGTTGCCCATCTGATGGTGTCGTATTTACATATGTCATGCCTCGGTAATCGCCTTCAACCACCCGATATACCCATCAACCCGCCTGCACTTCGCCTGAGTGATGCGGTATCCGGCATGGCGGGAGGCGCGCCCGTCAACGGCCGACGAACAGTGAATGGTGTTCTGGGCGACACGGGGCGTCATGTTCGGCACCCGCCCATGCTCCACGAAGCACTGCCCCTCGTAGTGCCGGTCGACGCCCACGACGGGGCGGCGGCCCCGCCGCGCGCATCTGCCACATCGACGGCGGCTCCTTTCCCGGCACTGCTCGTCGCCCTGGTCATCCGGGCCTGGATAACCCTCAGGCCACCACGGTTCTCCATCAGTTCCGGCCCATCGAGCCCAGGGGGACGGTACTGCTCATGAGTAACTTGATAAAACGTGGAGTGGGCAGCAATGCGTATACCGGTCCTTAAAGGACATCACATCACCGTAGAAAGAAATCCTCCGTGCCGGCTGACCAGTTGTCGACGTGCAAAATGGTCTGTGTTGGCCATGGTGGCCGGTATGCTTCTTTGGGGGGTGGTGCGAGCAGAGGGAGAGCCCTATCGGCACGCCATGCAGCCATCTGACTGGAGGGTTCTACAGGAGTTCTACAAGTTATATATCACCGATCCGGCGGGGCGGCTGAACGACGCCGCTGCCGAGCTCCGTGTACTGAAGCAGCGCACGCTAGATCTGCGCCGGATGCATGTGGCTGGCAAATCCACGACAGGCAACGGATGCAGGCCGGACTGCGTGGTGCTGGGTGAAATCCGGGAGCAACTGGCCCGGGCTGACGATTTGCTGATGGAAGCGCGCAAAATCATACGCGGCAACCTGCGCATCTTGTTGCAGAATCAGGACATTGCCACCAAAGCCAACAGTGCATACATGGATGCGCAGTCAAAATACGAGCTGCGTAAGCTGGGGTTTGATATGAGCATGATCGTGGCCAAGGCGTTCGAATTA
>Ga0256839_1002951_pt1 | contig 18173 bp, 13 predicted proteins | sample 354166metaG_FD_185968 | JGI IMG/M metagenome (GOLD analysis project Ga0256839, IMG submission 185968) | Hydrothermal vent microbial communities from Mid Atlantic Ridge, Atlantic Ocean - 354-166 | ecosystem: Environmental > Aquatic > Marine > Hydrothermal vents | place: Atlantic Ocean: Mid... | reverse complement strand
GATACGACTACTGGGCTTTGGGCCACGTGCACACGCGGCAGGTGCTTCAGGAGGAGCGGCCTGCGATTGTGTTTCCGGGCAACACGCAGGGGCGACACATCCGCGAGCCGGGAGCCCGCGGTTGCTATCTGGTCCGACTGCATGAGAACGGAGAGTGCCAGTTGGCGTTTCGCCCTCTGGACTGCTTCCGCTGGGAGACGTGCGAACTGGACGCCGCGAAGGCGAAGGACATAGAGGAGCTGTTGCAGCAGTTCGGTTCCCGGCTGGATCAGCTCCAGCAGCGGCATCCGGGTTTTCCCTTGGCGGTGCGAGTGGTGCTTCGCGGCCAGACGCCGTTGCACGGGAGACTCCTTGCCGAGGAGGAACACTGGCGGGCTCAGTTCCAGTCCGTGCTGGCCCAGCAGGGGGAGCAGTTCTGGCTGGAGAAGTTCCAGGTGGCCACCCGGCAGCCAGGGCAACCCCGGGAGCAACTCAGCGACGCCGTGGTGGAATCGGTGCTGCAATCCTTCCAGGAGCTGGAGCAAGAGGAGGCGGCCCTGCAGGAAGTCGTCGGGGAATTGCACTCCCTGGAGAACAAGCTACCCGGCGAGCTGTCGCTAAAATCGCAACTGAACAACCCCCACTACGTGCGTGAAAAGCTCCGTGAATCCCTGGAAACCCTGTTGACCCTGCTCCACCAGGAAGAACAACAAGAAGAAAAAGACACATGAGGATCCTGCAACTGGACTTGATCGCTTACGGACCGTTCACCGGGCAGTCTCTTGTCTTTCCTGATCAAGGGGCGAACTTTTTCATCGTCCAGGGACCCAACGAGGCCGGCAAAAGCTCCGCGTTGCGCGCCTTGCGGGGTTGGCTATTCGGGTTCCCGGATCGCACCAGCGACGATTTTCTGCACCGCCAAACCAACCTCCGCGTGGGTGGAATACTGCAAAACGCCAAGGGGAAAACTTGGCACTTCGTCCGCCGCAAGGGCCGGGTTCGTACGCTGCTTACTCCCCGAGGAGAACCCTGGGAGGATACCACTCCGCAAGAGCTGCTGGGAAACCTGAGCAAGGAAGCGTTCAGCCGGCTTTACGCTTTCGACTACGAGGGACTGCTCCAGGGAAGCGAGGAACTGTTGCAAGACCAGGGCCAGTTGGGCCGGGCGCTGTTCGCTGCCGCCGGGGGGCTTAGCCTGCTTCGAAAACTGCGGCAAAAACTCGAGCAGCACCGGGACAGCCTGTTTCGCCCTCGGGCCAGGAATCCTCGGATCAACGAACTTTGCCGGCAGATCGAGAAAAGGCGGAAGGAACAGCACAGGCTGCTGCTGACTGCTTCTGCTTGGAAGGAGCTGCATCAGCACTGCGAGGAGGCCAAGCGGCGTTGCCAGCAGCTGGAACAACAGCGGCAAGAACTTCTGCGGGAACTGGATCGGCTGAAGCGGATCCACGATTCCTTTCCCCTGGTAACCCAGCTCTGGCAAGTGGAGCGCGAGCTGGAGCGTTTGAAAGACGTGCCCCTGCTGGCCGAGGACTTCGGCCAGCGGAGGGCTCAAGCTTTACTGCAACGGAACCAGCTGCGTGGGCAGCTCAGCGCCTGCCAGAAGCAAGTAGAGGAACTTCGGCAAGAGCTCGATGCCTTGCCCGAGGAAAGCCCCCTGCTGCGGGAAGAGGTGCTCATAAGGGAGCTTTACAAGGAGATCGGGCAACACACCAAGGCCGTCTCGGATCGCAGAAACCTGCAGCGGGAATTGGAGGAGAAACAGCAGGAAAAAGAGAGACTGCTGCAGCAGCTTTCATTGCCTTCGGACCACCGAAATGCCGAACAACTCGAAGCCAGCCTTCGGCAAAGACGGAAGGTCCAGCAACTCATCTCCCAATACGACAATCTGGCCGGCGAGATTCGTCAGGCTGAGCAAAACCTCCAAGATCAACAACAGCAGCTGGAGGAAGTCATGCAGCAGCTGGCCACATGGCCGGAATGTACCGATCCGGCCGCGTTGGGCCAGGCCGTCGAGTTCGCCACCCAGCACGCCCATGCCGAAAAACAGGCCCGGGACCTGGAAAGCGAACTCGGCACGCTGCAAAAGGACATCGAAAACCTGGCCCGCCGGCTCGGGATTCCGGGGGACAAATGGGCGGAGGTGGAAGCCCTGCCCGTGCCGGGCGAGGAAGTCCGGGAATCGTTCCACAAACAGCTCGAAACCCTGGAGGCCGATCAGGTTCATCTCCGCCGCCGCCTGGAGGAAGTGCAGGCAAATCAAAGGCAGTACCGGGAAGAACTAGCCCAGCTCCAGGCCCAGCGGGAAATCCCCACCGAGGGAGAACTCCAGCAGGCCCGAGCGCTCCGCGATCAAGGATGGCAGTTGGTCTGCCAGGTGGTGCAAGGGACGCTTGCCCTGGACTCCCCCGGCGTGGCCCGGTACGTGGAACACGTGGAAGGGGCAGGAGGGCTGCTCGATGCGTTCCGCCTGGCCCTGGAGCGGGCCGACCGCCTGGCCGATCTGCTCCGCCGGGAAGCCCAACACGTGGCCCGCCGTGCCGAGCTGGAGTCCGCCCTGGGTCAGCTCCAGCAACAGCAGCAGCACTACCAGCGGCAGCTCCAACAGCTCCACCAGCAGCAAGCGGAGGTGCTTCGGCAGTGGGAACAGAAATGGCGGCCGGCGGGCATCAAGCCGGAATCCCCCCCGAACATGGCCTCCTGGTATCGCAACTACGAAAAGCTTCTCGATCAGCGAACCCTTTTCCGGAGCAAAACCGCGGACCGCGATGCCCTCCTCCAGCAGCAACAGCAGGCCCGGGACGCCTTGTTCCAAGGGTTGCGTTCTGCGGGCATTTCGCCCCCGCAGGAGGCGACCTCCTTGTCCCGGTTGCTTCTTTTCTGCCGGGAGGAGCTGAAGCGCATGGAGGAACGGAACCAGCAGCGGGAGAAGCTGGAAACCAAGCTCGAAACGATTCGCAACCAGCAGCAGCGTCTCCAGCGGCAGCTCCAACAATTCCGACACCAGCGCCAGCAGTGGCAAGCCCAGTGGACCGAGTTGGTGCAGCAGCTGGGCCAGGCTCCCCAGGCGGATCCCGACCAGGTGCGGGAGTTTCTGGAGACGGCCGAGCACGTTTTGAGTCTTTGGCGGGAGATCGGGCAACTGGAAAGCCGCATCCGGGGGATCGACCAGGACCTCCAGCACTACGCCCAACAGGTGCGCCAGCTGATCCAGCGGGTGGCTCCGGAGCGCGTCGGACAGGTGCGGCCGGATGTGCAGCAGCTTCAGGCCGTGGTTTCCCAACTGCACGAGGAACTGGAGCGGGCTGGCCGCGAAAGAAAACGGGCCGAGGATTTGGAAAAACGGCTCCGGGACGGGGAAGAGGAACTCCAAAAGCTGCAAGGGAAATTGCAAGGCTGGGAGAACGAGCTCCGGGAGCTTTGTCGCAGGGCCCGTTGCAGAGACCCGGAACAACTGGAACAGATCGAGCTGAAGTCCCGCAAGCGGCAACAGCGGGAACAAGAGCGGGAAACGCTTCGCACAAACCTCCAGCGTCAGGCCGGCCACCAGCCCCTGGACGAGTGGATCCAGCAGATCCAGCGCCACCAGCCCGAGCAGATCGAACAGCAGCTCCAGCAATGCAACACCCAGTTAGAAGAAGTGCAACAGGAGTTGGCCGAGGCGCAACGAGAACAGGGCCGATGCGAGGCGGAACTGAAACGCCATGACGGCAGCGGCCGGGTGGCGGGGCTGCAGCAGGAACGCGAACTGCTGCTGGACAAATTGGAAGAAACCACAGAACAATATCTAAACACCTTCCTGGCTGCCTGGGTGCTCCGGCGAGCCATTGAGCGGTTCCAGCGGGAACAGCAAGGGCCGGTGTTGGGCAGGGCCTCCGAGCTTTTCGCCCGGCTCACATGCGGTTCGTTCCAGGAGTTGCAAATCGGGTACGACAACAGGGACCAGCAGGTGCTCGTGGGCGTACGCCCCGACGGCGAGCAGGTGCTCGTGCCCGGCATGAGCGACGGCACCCGCGATCAGCTCTACCTCGCCCTGCGCCTGGCCTTGCTGGAACATGCCTTGCAGCAGCGCGAACCGGTCCCCTTTGTCGTGGACGACATCCTCATCATGTTCGACGACCAGCGGGCAGCCGCCGCCCTGAACGCCCTGGCCGACCTGGCCCAAAAAACCCAGGTGATCTTCTTCACCCACCACGAACACCTGGGCCAGATCGCCCAAGAGGCGTTGGGGCCGAAGCGATTCCACCTGGTGAAGCTGGACCGGGAGTGAGCCGGGGGACACCGGGGGCAGCAATTTCCAAGGCGGGCCCCCTTTTCCCGGGGGCGAGTTGTCTGGCCTGCGGCGCTGGGGTATTTTACTGGTTGCCCTGGTGAGGGTCGCCGGACGGCTCCGCTTTTCCCGCCTGCGGCTTCCGGTGACCGGAGGTGAACGTCCCGCCCCCCGTCCTCGTGAAAGAGGCCCGCCGATGAACCAAGCTTCCTCTGCCGAGCTTTCCCCCGAGCTGCAACAGAAGGCCCACCAGGCCCGCCAAGAGCTGGACGCCCACGTGGAACAGATCGTCCACTGGCACTTCCATCCCAACACCGGCTGCCAGTTCTGGCTGGAAAAGGCCCGGGAGCTGAAGTTCGATCCGCTCAAAGAGGTCAAGTGCTTCGACGATCTGAAGAAGTTCCCGCTGTTCGAGGACGACTGGCTCCGGGGCGGGCCGGTGCGGCGGTGGGTGCCCCAGCCCTACCAGAACAAGCCCATCTACGTCTTCGAAACCGGCGGCACCACCGGCGTGCCCAAAAGCCGCGTGGTCGTGGAGGACCACTGGATCGACTACGAACTGTTCAGCCAGACGCTGCCCGAGGAGTATTTCCCCAAGGGGGCCAACTGGCTGATGCTTGGCCCTTCGGGGCCGCGGCGGCTGCGGCTGGCCGTGGAACACCTGGCCCAGTACCGCGGCGGCATCTGCTTCTGTATCGACCTGGACCCCCGTTGGGTGATCAAGCTCATCAAAAAGGGCTGGATGGAACACCTGGAAGCCTACAAGCGGCACTGCATCGACCAGGCGATCACCATCCTCAAGGCAGGGCACGACATTCGCTGTATGTTCGCCACGCCCAAGCTGCTGGAAGCCCTGGCCCTGGCCCTGGAGGAAGAAGGCACGTCGATCTCGGAGATGGGCATCACGGGCATCTTTTCCGGCGGCACGGAGTTTACGCCGCAGTGGACCCGCTTCTGCGTGGAAGAGCTACTCGATGAGCGTACCTACATCACGCCCACCTACGGCAACACGCTCATGGGCCTGGCCTGCTCCAAGCCGGTTACGCCCGAGGAAGGGTACAAGATCACCTACTACGCCCCGCAGCCGCGGGCGGTGATCGAGGTGGTCAACCCGGACGACCACCTGGAGGTGGTCCCCTACGGCCAGACCGGGCGTGTGAAACTCTACACGCTCACCAAGGAGTTGTTCATTCCGGGCTTCCTGGAACGCGACGAAGGGGAACGCGAGCCGCCGTATGAAAAGTACCCCTGGGACGGCATCAGCGGCGTGCGCCCCTTTAGCCGCCTGCAAAAAAGCACCGTGGTGGGCGTGTATTAGGCGGCTTGCGCCTTGCGGCGAGGTGCTTCCGCACCGCAGCAGGAACAAAACAGGTTTGCTGGAAACAACACGTACACTGAAACCACGGCTCACCAGGAGGCTCGCCCTCCTGGAGCTTCCGCTCCACTGCAGGAACAAGCGTCGATTGGCACAATTGGGAGGGCGAGGCTCCCGCCGAGCCGCCAGCTTCAGCTGGCGGAGAAAAGCAGCAGAGAAGCGATTGCATGTTGCCTCTCCCCGGACTGAAGTCCGGGGCTCGCCGAATGCAAAAACAAACACTTACTTGGACACACACGGCGAGCCGCCGGCGTGAGCCGGCGGTTGACCGGCGAGCCGGGAGCGTAAGCTCCCGGAGGCGGTAGGGGTGCCAGCCACTGGGTGCTTCCGCACCGAGGCAAGAATAAGCGTCAAACAACCAACAGCGAGCCGCCGGCTTCGGTCGGAGGAGAACACGGAGCGTTTTATCTTGGCTCTCCCCGGGCTAAAGCCCGGGGCTCGCCAAACGCAAGAACAAACGTCACAACGTCGCCCAATCCACCAAGCCGCGTGCCGACGCATGCGGCTTGCCACACCCGAAGCAGGAGATTCCCGTCGTGTTGAACCTGCCCGTGCTCCGCTGGGGAAAACCCTACGAATCGCTGGAAACCGACGAGGTGCTGCATTTCATCACCGGCGAGCCCATGGCCCGGGTAAGCCAGGCCAACCCGGGGCTGTTGCAGCGGGACATCCGCCGGGCCCATCAGGCCCGGGAGGCCCTGCGCCAGTTCCAGCCCGAGGAGCTGATCGAAAAGATCAAACGCGCCGCCGATCTGTACCTGAAGGAAACCCTCCCGCTGGGCGACGGCACCCAAAGCCCCGAGGAGTTCGTCAAGGCCCAAAGCGCCTCCACGGGCCTGCCGGAGCACATGTGCCGGTTCAACATGGAAAAGAACCACTTTGTGCTCACGCGGATGGACCAGATTCTGGACGCCCTGACCCGGGGACTGGACCTTTCCATTCTGGCCCGCGGCTACGGAATCGAAAGCCGCGGCGTGGTGGTCAGCTACCAGGCCCAGGCGCCCGCGCTGGGCGTGGTGCTTCCTTCCAACTCGCCGGGGGTGCACACGCTGTGGCTGCCGGTGGTGCCGATGCAGTTGGGGCTGGTGCTCAAGCCGGGACCGCAAGAGCCCTGGACCCCCTACCGCATGACCGCCGCGTTCGTGCAGGCAGGCATCCCGGCCGAGGCGATCAGCATCTATCCGGGCGGGCCGGAGATGGGAGCGGCCGTGGTGAACCACTGCCCGCGGGTGATGATCTTCGGCGGCTCGGCCACCGTGGAGCAGTATCGCGGCAACCCGCGGGTGCAGGCCCACGGGCCGGGCTTCAGCAAGATTCTGTTGGGCGAAGATGTGGTGGACCAATGGGAAGAGTACCTGGACCTGATGGCCGAGAGCGTGTTCATCAACAGCGGTCGCGGGTGCATCAACTGCTCCAGCATTTGGGCTCCCCGCCACACGCGCGAGATTGCCCAGGCCCTGGCCGAGCGACTGGGGCCGGTGGAAGTCAAACCCCCCGACGACCCGGAAGCGGCCCTGGCCGCCTTCACCGTGCCGGGAATGGCCAAGGCGATCTGGGAGCTGATCGAACAGGACCTCAGCGCCCCGGGCGTGGAACACATGACCGCCCCCTACGGCCCGAGGCTGGTGGAGATGGAACGCTGCGCGTACCTGCGGCCGGTGATCGCCCATGCCGAATCGCCCGAGCCGGAGATCGTGCGCAAGGAGTACATGTTCCCCTTCTGCACGGTGGTCCGCTGCCCGCAGGAGGAGATGCTCAAGCGGATCGGCCCCACGCTGGTCTGCTCGGCCATCACCCACGACCGGCAATGGGAGCGGCAACTGGTCGATGCCACGCACATCGACCGGCTGAACCTGGGGCCCATCCCCACCACGCGCCTGAACTGGCTTCAGCCGCACGAGGGGAACATCGTGGAGTTTTTGTTCCGCGCCCGGGCGTTGCAGCTTTCGCCGGAACGGCTCGAGGCCCTCAAGGCGGAGCTGCCGGCTTGAGCTGGCCAGAACGGCGAGCCGGGAGCGTAAGCTCCCGGAGGGGGTGGGGGCGTGGAGGCTTGAGAGGGATGAGGTGGTGCTTCCGCACCGCGGCAGGAACAAAACAAGTTTGCTGGAGACAACACACACGCTGAAACCGCGGCTCGCCAGGAGGCTCGCCCTCCCGGAGCTTCCGCTCCACTACATGAACAAGCGTCGATTTGCACAACGGGAGGGCGAGGTCACGGCTGAGCCGAAGAAGCGGAGAAAAGCTGGCCAAACTGAAAAACATTAACGCCACTCCCGGCGAGCCGCCAGCTTTAGCTGGCGGAGAAAAGCGGTTGAAAAGCGATTGCCCATTGACTCCCCGGGCTAAAGCCCGGGGCTCGCCGAATGCAAGAACAAACGCATACCGGCCAGCTGCGAGCGCAAAGCGTTCCGGTTTCCGGAAACAGAGAATCCCCCAAAAAAACGATCCCCAGCCTGCATGCAGCCGTTTGATTTTCAGCTTCGCACGCGGTTTGTCTTTGGTCCCGATCGCTTGGATCAGCTTGGCTCCTTGGCCGCCCAGCTGGGCGCAGGGCGGGTGCTGGTGGTGACCGACCCGGGCATCGTCGCCGCCGGGCATGTGGAGCGGGCCGTGGCGTCGCTACAGCGGCAAGGGCTTGCCGTCTCGGTGTTCGATCAGGTGGTGGAAAACCCCACCACCCAAACCGTGGACCAGTGCCTGGTGCATGCGTGGAGTTTTGCTCCCGATCTGCTGGTGGGCCTGGGCGGGGGCAGCTCGATGGATTGCGCCAAGGGAGTCAATTTTCTTTATACCCAAGGGGGCCGGATGCAGGACTATTGGGGCGTGGGCAAGGCCCGCCGCCCCATGCTCCCTCTGATCGCCGTGCCCACCACCGCCGGCACGGGCAGCGAAGCGCAGAGCTTTGCCCTCATTTCCGACGCCCAAACCCATGTGAAGATGGCCTGTGGCGACCCCAAGGCCGCATGTCGCGTGGCGCTGCTGGACCCCAAGCTCACCATCACCCAGCCGCGGCAGGTGACGGCCCTGACGGGCATCGACGCCATATCGCACGCTGTGGAAACGGCCGTCACCACGCGGCGAAACGCCGTGTCGGAGACCTTCAGCCGCCGGGCATGGCAACTGCTGGCCCCGCACTTTGCCGCCGTGCTGGCCGACCCGGAAAACCTCCCTGCCCGAAGCGCCATGCAACTGGGGGCCTGTTTTGCCGGGCTGGCCATCGAAAACTCCATGCTGGGGGCCGCCCACGCCCTGGCCAATCCGCTCACGCAGCACTTCGGCATCGTCCACGGCCAGGCCGTCGGCGTGATGCTGCCGTGGGTAGTGCGGTACAACGCCCAGCTTGAAGAAGTGGCCGCCTGCTACGATCAGCTGCTGCAACTGCTCCCGGCAGAGTTGCTCCGGGTGGCCGAAGGCCCCAGCCCGGGAGAGCATCTGGCTTGTCTCGTAACCCGGTTGCTGGAGCAAGCCGAATTGGCCACGCGGCTGCAAGCCCTGCAAGTGCCCCAGGAGGCCCTGCCCCGGCTGGCCCAGGATGCAGCCAAGCAATGGACCGGGCAGTTCAACCCCCGGGCTGTAGATGCCTCCGTACTGGAAGAGCTTTACCAGCAGGCGTGGTAGGGGAGCCTTGGGGGCTTGGGCGAGCCGCGCGCGTCAGCCGGCGATTGAACGGCGAGCCGGGAGTGTAAGCTCCCGCAAGAGCCCCGCACGTTAGTGCGGGGAGAACCGGCGTGCGGCTTGCGACTTTGCGCTGGAGCTTCTGCTCCAGTGCCGGAAAAAACGCCAATTCTTGCAATCGGCCAGCCGCCAACTTCAGCTGGCGGAGAACCGGCAAGCTGCGCCCCCTCAGCCGGCACTTGGCGAAACGGACGACTACTGCGGAAGCAACGCGTGCTGACGCTCCCAGCTGGCCGAAACGGGCGTGGCGACGGGGGTTCACCTACTGGAAATACCGCACGGCGTTCTGGAACAGGGCCAGCCCCTGGCCCCCGGAGGGAAGCGCCCCTTCGGCGGCCCGCTGCCGCGTCCAGTGCGGGTGTTGGGCCGGATCGACATAGCGTTCCGGGTGCGGCATCAGTCCCAGCACCCGCCCCGTTGCGTCGCACATCCCGGCCACGTTGGCCTGGGAGCCGTTGGGGTTGTCCGGGTAAGGGAGCACGGCCTCGGGGTCGCCGGCCCCCTCTTCCGGCACCAGCGGCGCGTAGCGCAGCGGCAACTGCCCCGCCGCGGCCAGCCGCCGGAGCGTCTGCTGGTCCCGGGCCACGAACTTCCCTTCGGCGTGGGCAACCGGCAGAAACAGCTCCTGCACCCCCCGGAGAAACACGCACGGGGACTCCTCGCATCGCAGCCGCACCCAGCGGTCCTCGAACCGGCCCGAGTCGTTCCACGTAAGCGTCACTTCCCGTTGCGGCCCGGTGCCGCAGCCCAACAGGCCGGTCTGGATCAGCACCTGGAATCCGTTGCAAATGCCCAGCACCAGCCGATCCTGCTCGGCAAAGCGGTGCAGCTGCTCGCCCAGGTGGTGCTGCAGTTGCACGGCCAGAATCCGCCCCGCCCCCACGTCGTCGCCGAAGCTGAATCCGCCCGGGATACACAGCACCTGGAACTGCTCCAGCAGCCGGGGCTGTTCGCGCAGGCGGTAGATGTGCACGCGCTGGCAGCGGGCACCGGCCAGCTGGAACGCATGGGCGGTTTCCACGTCGCAATTGGTGCCCGGGGCACGCAGAACCAGCACTCGAACCGTGGGCATAAGGTGGGGACCTTTCTTGTGAAAACGGCTGTTTTCCGCCGGCCGGCCGGTGGGGAAACAAGAGCCAACGCTTGTTTTTGCACCAGCAAGCCGCGCGTGTCAACTCGCCGAGCAAATTCGCCAAACGGCGTGATTCTGCCGCTTTTCCTCCGGGAGCTCGTGCTCCCGGCTCGTTGTGATCTGTTTTCTTGCACTGGAGCGGAAGCTCCCAGTGGCTGCGGCCCAGCCGCCCCCGGGAGCTCGTGCTCCCGGCTCGCCGGGAACCGTTTTTCTTGCACCGGAGTGGAAGCTCCCGGCACGCTGTTCTCCCCCCGCTAACGCGGGGGGCTCTTGGGCTCTCCGCCGACTGAAGTCGGCGGCTCGCCGCTGCGTGAAAACGCACGCTTGTTTTTGCGCCACGGTAACAGTTACGGCGAGCCGCGTGCGTGAGCACACGGTTAATACCGTTTGTTGCCGTTGTTGCGCTAGCCAACCGCCGGCCGGCGCCGGCGGCTCGCCGCTGCAAGAATCAAAGCAGATCCACCAGGTGCGTTGTTTCTCACAAACACGTTTTGCTCCGCCGGGTGCGGCAGCACCCCCTCAAGACCCAAGACCCAGGACCCACGACCTCTGGAGCGGAAGCTCCGGCGCAAGCCGATTCTCAAAGTCCCCGGTGGGCCTCAATCGGCGAAGCGAAAGCTATACAGGTCGGCATCCACCAGCACGAACCGCAGCCGGACCGCTTTGCCGGCCAGGGGGGCGAAGTCCCGCTTGCCCTGGTAAAGCGGATACGGCTCGTCCACCGCGTCGCCGAACAGCTCCGGGGCCACCTGGAGCTGGTAGCCGGGCAGCGGCTTGCCTTCGGCCGAAAGCACCTCCACGCGAATCGAGCCGAAGGCGGAGGTGGAGTAGTTCAACAGCAGCCGCTTGCCCGCAAAGCGAAGCGGCTTGGTCACCAGCTCCCCCGGCGTGGCCTCCGCATGGAGCGAAGCCAGACCGTCCACGCGATAAGCGGCCCGCTTGATATGAGCCGAGGAAGTGCGGTAGTGCTGGCTGAAATAAAGCGACATTTCATCTTTGCCGGTGGGCACCAGCCCCCAGGCGATCATGTTGGACCGATCGCCCCAGTTCCGCTGCTCCAGCCCGGGCCGAAGCAACGCTTGGGGAAACTCTCGCTGAAAATGCAGCCCATCGCGGCTGGTAAGCAGCACCCCGTCGGAGATGCCCGAGGAGGGGTGCTCCGGCAGCCGCCGTCTGCTGGGGAAGAACCGCTTGGGGAAGGCCAGGTACAGGTGCGGTGCGCGGAAGTACAGCAGCGTGGCGTTGGTGTAGAAGTGTTCGCCGGGCCGCTGCTGGACCTGGATCGGCTGCGGCTGGCTCCAGTGGATGAAATCCTTCGAGGTGGCCGTGGCCACCGCCCGCAGTCCATTGCGAACAATACGAAAGTACGCCACGTAGCAGCCGCGATTGGGGTCCCAGAAGGAGACATTCTGCGAGTCGAACGCTCCGCGGGTGATTACCGGCTTTTTGTGCAGCAGCTTCCAGTGGATGCCATCGGGCGAGCCCCAGGCCCAAAGCGGCGCCCCGGCCAGGGCCTTGTAGCGGGCCTCGGGGCGGGCGTTGGGGTTCTGGTCGCGGAAGGGGGCGAAGTTGTGCGTCCCCTGCCGCGGCGGCACGGCCAGCACGATGTTGGTCCGGCGGTGCTTGCCGAAGGCGTGCAGTTCCAACTCCGGCTTGGTCCAATGGCGACCATCGCGGCTTTCGGCCACGCAGGTCAACTCCCAGCTCTTGGAGCCGCGCTGGCCGCTGGCCCGGTAGTACATCCGGTAACGCTCCCCGTCCTTGAACACCGTCACGTAAGCGGAAGTCTCTCCCTCCCAAGGCCGGTCGAAACGCAGCACCACCTCGGTGCGGCAAGGCCGGTGCAGTTGCAAGCGCAGGTTCTTCATCGAGTCGATCAGGTAGCGATCCACAAACAGCTCGCGGCGTCGGCCGATGTCGATCACTTCCTGTTGAGCCTCAGCACTGGATGAGCCAGCAAGCCAGCAAGCCGCCAGGAGCCACAGCCAGAGAAAACAGCGAACTTTCATGGGAGGAACTCCGAAACAGGTGGGCCAGCGACAATTTCTGTGGCACAAGCCACGTGTCCAATGGGAGTGCCTTCGTATCTTGATCTCTGGCTGCTGCCAGGTAAAGCGAAAACCACTCCGAGCTTCAGCTCGGGAAGGGAGTGGAGGCTTGGGGGCTTGAGGGCTTGGGGGCTTGGAGGGGAGCGAGCCGCGCATCGTCAGCCCGCGGAGGAGCCCCGCACGTTAGTGCGGGGAGAGACGGTATCGGCTTGCGGCGTGCGGCTTGCGCTGTTGCGCCAGGTGCTTCCGCGCCGATGCAAGAACCGGCGCCAATTCTCGCAAATGGCCAGCCGCGGGCGTAAGCCCGCGGTTCTCCGGCGAGCCGGGAGCGTAAGCTCCCGGAGGGCTCGGAGGCCTGGAGGCTTGGGGGCTTGGAGGGGAGCGAGCCGCTGGCTTCAGCCAGCGGAGAAGATCGATATGCGTTTTTTCTTGGCTCTCCGGGCGGCTGAAGCCGGGTACGTGTTTAGCCAGCTAGCAGCCGGAGGACCGACGCCGCAGGCGTCGCACTCTTGTAGCCGGGGGTCGTCAGACCCCCGGAAGGCAGCGTTTTTCCTTGTCCTTGAGCATCCCGAAGGGATGCCAGATAGAGGAACCGCTGGCTGTTTCTGGCACCCCTGCCGGGGTGCGGGGTGTGGTCATGGTGCCTGGTTCCGGTGGTCTCCGCTTCGTCGAGTGCCGGCTACAAGGCTGGCAAGCCTTCGGCTCGCTTTTGATCTGGGAATGCTCCGTCTTGTGCTGGCACGCTAAACACGTACCCAGCTTTAGCTGGCGGAGAACGGCGAGCCGCGCGCCGTCAGCCGGCGGTTGAACAGCGAGCCGGGAGCGTAAGCTCCCGGTTGCTTCAAGCAAAGCAACGACCGGCACGGCTCAACGCAACCGCGTGCTGACGCACGCGGCTCGCCGGAGAAGAAGCGACTCGTTCTTGCTTGGAAACACTCTATCTTTTCCTCGCACGCTAACAGCCCGTTGAAAAACGCAAGTTTGGGAGGGCGAGGTCACGGCCGAGCCGTTTTTTTCAGAAAATACGGCTAGTCCTGTGACGCGATTCCGTATCGAGGAACATTCTTCAACGGGCTGCTAAACACGTACCCGGCTGAAGCCGGGGGAGAGCCAGAGCCAAGGCCCGGGGGCTGGCCGGAGCTGGGGCCGCGGGCGATTACCCCCACGGGGCTTCCCGAGGGATGCGGCCCAGGGGGCCCCAGCCCAGCAAGGGATAACCCGGTACGCGGGCCAGGTATTCCCGGTAGGTGGAGCCCAGGTAGAACAACAACCGCCGGTCCTTGAGCCAGCTGCCCACGAAGATATACGCCGTCCACACCAGGTTCAGCAACAAGCGATCCAGCGTGTAAACGGGGGTGAACCACAACAGGCCCAGGAAACTCAGGTACACCGGATGCCGCATCCAGCGATAAGCCCCGCGAGGCTGGAATCGGCGCGGGGGGAGCTTGCGCCCCCGAAACCACGCCCACCAGGGGGTCCAGCCGGTCTGGTAGCCCAGTCCGGTGAGGCTCAGGCTGTAGAACAACGCCACCCAGCTCAAGTAGAACATTCCCTGAATTGCTGTGGCGGCTCCACCCTCCAGGCGGAACAGCACCGGGCCGGGCTCCCACCCGGCGAACACCAGCAGCAAGCTGGCACAGGTAACCGTGCAAAACAAACAGCCATAGAAGGCATCGCGGACGTACGCTCCGAGACGCCGGCGCACCGAGGGCAACAGCAGCCCGCTGTGCCAAAGGGCGAATTGCCCGGCCAGCAGCACGTCGAGCCACAAACCGTCCGGGTGGGCAGGGCTGCTGCGGCCTCCTTTGAGAAACCAGAACAAGGACCACACGGTGCAGGCGAACAGCACATGGGTGCCCAGGCCGAAAAGCGTGCCGAGGGTCCGATCCGCAATCCGACGCATGGTAAGCGGTCCTCCGTGACCAAGGTGCTCGTCCGGTTCCGGGGTTTTTTCAGGCTGCGGGTTTTTCGGCCAGCAGGCAGCCGTATTGCATGGCTCCGGTGGTGTAGGCGCGATGGATGGTTTCAAAGTGGTCCAGGAACTGGCCCATTCGGCGATCAACCGCCCCGGCCACCCGGCGCAGCGGCAGCCGTTGCGTGCGACGGCGGCAAAGTTCCCAGGTGCGGACGACCTGGGGGGTCCAGTCTTCAAAACGGGCACGAACCAGGCCGGCTTGCCGAAACCAACCAAGGTACTCTTCCGCCGTGGCCAGCGAGGGGCACAAAAAAGCCCGACACACCTGCCGCACCAGTTCGGTCTGCTGGGCGTCCAGCGGCTCCGGCCCGGCCAGCCAAGCGCAGATGGCCAGACGGCCCCCGGGTCGCAACCAGCCGGCGGCCCGGCGGAAAAACGCCGCCTTGTCGAACAGGTGCTCGGTGCACTCGATGCTCCAGACCACGTCCCAGCTTCCAGCAGGGAAGTCCATCTCCTCGGCGTTGATCCGGCGGAACTGCACACGGCGGCTCAGCCCTTTGGTCCGGGCCAGCAGCGCGGCCCACCACCGCTGCACCCCGCTCAGAGTGACTCCCAGCACGTGGCATTGGCGGTGGGCGGCCAGCCACAGGGCCGAGCCTCCCAGCCCGCAACCCACGTCCAGCACCCGCTCTCCCCGGGCGATGCGTGCCTGGCGGGCCAGTTCGCGGGTGAGCTGTTCTTGGGCCTCTCCGGGCGATTCCCGGCCGGTGAGCCACAGCCCGTGATGGATGTGCGGCCCCCAAAGCAACCGATAGAACAGCGAGGCCAGGTCGTAGTGCCGGGCGATTTCGCCAGGGCGAACATGCGGATCGGAAATCACCGTCTGCTCCTCCTCGTGCAGGCCCCGAGTCGGCCATTGCCGTGCCGCGGAAAACTTTCCCCAGGCCAGACGCCCCCTGGAAAGAACCCTCACCGCCGGGAGGGTGGGGCGGCCTTGGGCACCCAGAGATCGGCGTAGATGGTCAGCGGATCGGCCACACCCACGGCTCCCAAAGCCGCGGTGTAGGGCTTGATGCCGAACTGGGTTTGCCGAATGGTCAGCTGGCCCACAATCCGCACTCCCTGGGCAAACTCCTTGGCCCGGGCGGCCACGGCCACGGGACGCGTCACCCCGTGCAAGGTAAACTGCCCCTGGATGACCAGGTAAGGTTGTCCCTTGTCGTCGCGGCGGGGTTGCACGGAGGTGAGGCGGAAGCGGGCCGTGGGAAAACGGCGCACGTCCAGCACCTGGGGGCCGAGCATGTTCTGGGTTACCTTTTTCTGCGTTGTGGCGTCGGTCTTGCCGGGCAGTCCCACCCAGCGGCGGGCCTGGTCCGTGTCGGCCCGGAAGCTGGTCATGTCGAACACCAGCTCTGCTTGCGGCATCTGGCCCGGCTGGATGTGGAACATCCCCTGCTGGAGACGCCCCTCGACGGCGTGCTGGTGCCCCAGCCCTCGCTTATCGACGAACACATAGACGCGGCTGTGGCTCACGTCCACCGCTCCGACGATGGTGGGCAGCGGGCTTTGCTGGGCCGGAAGGAGTCGGGGGCAGAGGAAGGCGGCAATCAGCGTTGGGAAGAGGGTTTGCCAAGACCAAGTGGCGATCCGACGGAAGCGGTTCCCCTGGCACATGAGGCACTCCTTGCAAATGCGGGAACCCTGCGGGGCTCCCTCCCCTGGCAAAACAAAAACCAAAGCCGCCGCAGTGTAGCACAAACCTTCCGGCCAAATGAAGGCCAGTTGGACCAAAGAAAACGGACCTTTCCACTGAAGGGGAAAGGTCCGTTGGGGGACGGCAAGGTTTGGCGCCGATGCGGCCCTGGAAATAGCTAGTTGAGGATCTTGGGCAAATCGGCCAGGACCTGCTGCACCTTACCGGCCAGTTGGCCCGGGGCGAAAGCATGGTTGGCTTTCACCTTGGCCCGGCGGTAGAGCATCACGGTCACTTCGGCCTCGGGGTTGATGTTGAAGTTGCGGGGACCGTTTTCGTACTCCACCGGCACCACGATGGGCACCTTGGTGATGTTGTACTTTTTGATGAACTTTTCAGCGGCCTTTTCCAACTGGTCGCGGTCCTCGCCGATCAAGTTGACAAAGGCGGCCAGCTTCTTGTCCTGGTTGGCTTCGATGGCCTTCTCGATCTCCTTGACCAGACCGGCCAAGGCGTCGTCAGCCTTCCGAGCGAAGATCATGACGACGGGACGACCTCCAAGCCGTCACCTGTAGCAAAGCTGCTGGCCTTCCTTGACGCCGTCATCGGCGCCACCGCACTTGACCACCTGGAACGCCGGCACCGACTTGCCGACCGGGATGCCGCTCTCCAGATCGCCTGCCACGGCGACCGAAGCGCCCAGCACCCCAATGGCCAATGCCACGGAGGTGAGTTTACGCATGGTCGTTCACTCCTTCCACGCACCAAAAGGGAACAATTGTCCAAGGGACCAAGCCAAACCTTGCCGATGGGTACCCTCGGGAGGAGGGCGCCCGGGGGTCTGGAGGGTAATTGGCCGTGTCCCGGCGGCCGTTACCCCCCGACACATCAACACGTACCGATTATACGCACATCCCCCCGGCGGTGTTCAAGTTTTTCTCGCCCCTTGTGGAAAAAATCTTTCCCCCTGCCATAACTCCCAGCCAGCCTTTACAATGCGGTTTTCCACCACCTTCCCAGAGAAAAATTGTACCCTCACTGGGCGTGGGTTTCGCCATTGCGGCGGCCCGACGCTGCCCCCCGGTGCCATGCCCTTGGAACTGGAATACATCGGCCGCACCTCCGTTCCGGTGGAAGTGCCCCAGCTGCTCCCCGAACGCCTCCAGGGGTGTTCGCTGGACCAGATCCGCCGCCTGGAGCTGTTTCACGGCAAATGCCGCGAGCCGGTAGGCGAGTTTTTCCGCCTCCGCGGCTCGGCCGACGACCTGCAACTGCATTTCCACGGCGATCTGTCGGGCGTGCACTGGATCGGCCACCGGATGAGCACCGGGCGGATCGAAGTGCACGGCCCGGCCGGCCGCCACCTGGGCAGCGAGATGACCGGCGGGCAGATCCACGTCCACGGCGATACCGGCGGCTGGGTAGGAGCCGAGATGCACGGCGGGCTGATCCACGTGCGCGGGTCGGCCGGGCACCTGGCCGGGGCCGCCTATCGCGGAAGCCCCCGCGGCATGACCGGTGGCACCCTGCTTGTGGAAGGCTCGGCCGGCAACGAAGTGGGGCTTTCCATGCGTCGCGGGTTGATCGTGGTGGGCGGGAGCGTGGGCGATGCCGTGGGCGTGAACATGCTGGCCGGGAACATCTTCGTGCTAGGCTCCTGCGGCATCCGGCCCGGGGCCGGCATGCGCCGCGGCACCATCGGCTTGCTGGGCCCCCAGCCCCCCCGACTGCTACCCACCTTCGCCCGCGGGCGCGTGTTCCGCCCGGTGTTCATGCGGATGATGCTGCTTTCCTGGTGCCGCCTGGGGTTTCCGTTTGCCGAGGAATTGTTCGACGCCCCGTTGCGCATCTATCACGGGGATTTTGTCAACGAAGGCCGCGGGGAAATCCTGCTGCCGGCCTAGAAACGGACACCGGCGAGCCGGGAGCTGACGCTCCCGGAGTCTTGGGTCTTGGGTCGTGGGTCTTGGGCGAAGAGCCCCCCGCGTAAGCGGGGGGAGGCGGTGAGAATCGGCTTGCGCCGTGCGGCTTGCGACTTGCGCCGGAGCTTCCGCTCCGGAGGTCTTGGGTCCTGGGTCTTGGGTCT
>Ga0256839_1002950_pt1 | contig 18174 bp, 17 predicted proteins | sample 354166metaG_FD_185968 | JGI IMG/M metagenome (GOLD analysis project Ga0256839, IMG submission 185968) | Hydrothermal vent microbial communities from Mid Atlantic Ridge, Atlantic Ocean - 354-166 | ecosystem: Environmental > Aquatic > Marine > Hydrothermal vents | place: Atlantic Ocean: Mid... | reverse complement strand
GGTAGGGCTCGTTTTTCTCCTCCCTTAAGACTAAACCGCCTGGGGAATAGTCTGTGCTTTGGATTATACGAATACCCGTATGCGTTATGGTAAAATCATCCCACGCCTGTGGCGTGGCAGGAAAATATACGTCTAAGTCTTTCATTGTTTCGTTGGCAACCCGCCTGCGCTGCGGACGGGTAAACGTAAATATACATAAATCCGTCTGTTTGGGCGGCAACTCACCAATGGTCTTGGCCCAAACCCGGACACTGAGGTGCCTATAACCCCTTTACCCAGCAACCGCCTCCTGCGAACCGGTTTTGCGCCCGGCCAACCAGGTGTCCAGCGAAAAAGGGCCGGGGCCGAAAAGAAAAAAAACAGCCAGCAGCACCAGCACCATTACCGCCAGCTCCAGCGACTGCCCGGGCGAGGCCAGGTGCTGGCCGGTATGCACCATAAACACCGCGCCAAACAAAATAGGGATCTGCATCAAGGCCCCAATGCGGGTAAGCAGGCCCATCATCAACAGGAAACCTCCAATCAGGTGGCCCATGGTTACATACGAATACCACATAAATAAGGAGTTATCGCCCGCCAGGGCCGTAACCGCCCCGGGGTCGGTAAAGAATATCCACCCCCGCACAAACAGGGCCATGCCCAGAAAACTGCGGATTAACGAATAAGCCAGGCGCTGGTTGTTGTTGAGCCAGGTTAAAATGCGGTTAATACGTTCCATAATTCACTAGTTAATAGCTGGTTTAAACAGGGTTCCGGCCGGGTCAATCGGGCAAAACCCGTTTTCAAGATAGAAATTTTTGCTTGCAATAGCAAATCAACAACTAGAAAAGCGCCCGCATCGGCCCCGGCTGGTGTTTCACCAGGCCTAACCCCGGTTTATTCACGAGAACCGTGAATAATGAGGTAAATTAAATGATAAACAAATGTTTCCTGACTTGTCCGGAAAAACCTGCTTGATTATTAATGTGCTGGTAATGTGTTAGTTACAATGATAAAATTCATATTGTGCTGACCTGAAATGGACAAGTCAGGAAAAATGGCCTATCCTGCTTCTGTTTTAATGGGATAACCGGGCTGAAAGCCCAGCTAAGGTAAGCCAAAGGCGGGCACGGTTATCTCAGACGTGCCCCGCCTTTGGTGAGCGGAAGTGTTATTGGCGCCCTGTAAGGGCAGTTTAACCAAAGCCTATAAAAGAGTACGGATGTGGCAGGGAATGGTTTATAGATTAGTGCCATGCAATCCGTTAAAGTGGAGCTTTAACCCGAAAATTTCATGTGTATTTTTTGGGTTATAACCTTATCCGCGCTGTTGAAAAGGAAGCGGCTTGGCCCGGACTAAAAGAAAAAAGACTGCCGGATGTCAGCAGTCTTCCTTTTCTGCGGCATGAGAAAAGTCCAGGGTCACAAAGGGCTCAATTTTTATCAGTTCGTAGTTGATTTGTGCCTTCTCCCAGCCCCGGTTAAAGGTGCCGGGCGAAATTTTAACCTTACCTCTATTATTTGCACGCTTATCCTTCAACAATCTGGTAAAATCAAACACGTTTGGTTACCTGGTTGGTTCAACCAAAGTAACGCAGAAATATTGGCAGAGAATAATTGAATTTTGCAACAAGGTGCAGCCGATTTGCAAAAAATGCAAATCGATGATCCTAACCGGCTGCCATATTCTCAGCCCCGGGCAGGGAGCCGGCCAGTTGGGCGGGGTCGTGGATGAGTACCGGAATATGCTGTGAGCAAATCCAGTAAACCCGGCCCTGATAACGCAATTGCACTAAAGGCACCTGGTTGTCGTCACGGTGACAAAACACACAGGCTTTTTTATTTTCCTCTTCCATGATAGCAATAAAATTTTATCCTGCTAAGGTAAGTTATTGCCCGCTAATTTACGGTACTGCCGGTGCGCAATATTAGTGGTTTGGCCCGGAATTTTCAGGGCCATCCTGCTCTTCCGGTTGCCGCTTATAAAAACGGTAGCCCCCTTCTTCTTTAATAAGTTCAACATCCGGCAAAGAAGCGATATAGGTATCGGTAATTTTGGTGATAATATACACAGGCTTATCAATTTTTCCGGTGGCCAGCCATGCCTTATCGGCCCGTTTGTCCAGGTTGTCATCAGGTTGCCGGAAATAGAAAAACGGGGCATAGCTATGAAAACCGGAGGTTGTTACATACACGTCTTCGCCTTGCACAGACACTAAAAAATTTATCAACGGCCCCTGGGTATGCTGCTCAATTTTGGGTAAAATAAATGCCGAAAACAACAACAGGGAAACCACCAACCCCGCCCCCATTACCCCTAATGCCTTTATTATGCCGGCCCTGGCCAATAAAATGGCGCTTATAACAACCGCCAAAATAAAAAGCACCCCAACCAGGCAGGCATAACCCGACCAGGAAACGGGGGCCGATAAGCCGGCCACGGCAAAGGGGTCATGGATAAAAGGCTTGATGTCGTCAATGAAATAAACCACCAGGGGCAAGGCCGTTAAGGCAAGGCCAAGAACCAGGCCCACGAAAATGTATCCTGCCATCATGGCCTTGCCGGGCTTTGACTGCCGGGTGGCCTTGTGGTACACATAGCGGGCAGCGAGGTACGATAGCGGGAAATAAGCCATAGAGGAATAATGTATAATCTTGGTGGTGACCAGCGTAAACAAAATCATGACCACCCAAAACAGGGCTTTCATCCAACGCCCCAGGTAATCCGCGCCAGCTTGCCGGGCTAAGCCGCCAATACCAAAAACCGACATCGGGAAGCAACCTACCAGCACAACCACAAAATGGTAATAGAAAGGTTGCGCATGGCCGGCTACCGGCTGGCTGAACAGGCCGATCTGGTACCGGATAAATTCAACCAAAAACCAGGGGCCATGGGCCAGGACTTCAACCCCATACCACATAAACGATACGGCAAAAGCCGCCAGGGCAAAAACGGCAACGTCTTTCATCCGGGGCAGTTCCTTAAACTTTTCTAACACCAATACCACCAAATAGGTTAATAAAAGGAGCAGGAAGCCAACCGGCCCTTTGGTTATTACCGCCAGGCCAATCAACACTCCGGCAATAGTGGCATTACGCATCCGGTGCGCATCATGACGGCTGGTTTTCAATAAAAAATAAACCGCTGTGAAAATAAAATAATTAAATACCGGATCGATAATGCCGGATTTAAAATACAGGTGCGGCAACAAAGAAGAAAAATACAGCAACGACCAGAGAAGCCCGAAGCGGGCATTTTTCTCCTTTTTGCCAATAACATAAAGGGTAACCAGGGTAATTGCCCCAAACATAGCATTGGGGAACCGGGCGGCAAATTCGTTAACCCCGAAAATGTGCATAGAAGCGGCCTGCAACCAAAAGAAAAAAGGTGGTTTTTCCCAAAAAGGCAAAAAGCCAACCCGTACCCTGAGGTAATCGCCTGTTACCAGCATCTCACGGGCCGATTCGGCAAAGTTTATCTCATCCCAGTCAAACAGGTGTACTTTTCCTAAAAACGGCAGCAAGAAGAGCCCCGCCAGTAAGGCTAACAGATAAGGGTAATATTTTTCCGCCATGTGCTTCATCCCCGGTTTAGTAAACCCCTGTCCCCAAATTTACCCCTTACTACATCATTTAACCGTGTATAGCCAACCCAGGCAATAACCACCCCGATAATCGAGCCAACATATACATCCACCGGGAAATGCACCGCCAGGTACACCCTTGAATACCCCACCAGCATGGCCAGTACGGCCAGCAACCACCCCTGTTTATGAATATTGAAAGCCATTACCACAAACAGTGCCAACGCAAAGGCGGTGGCGGTATGGCCCGAAGGAAAACTGTTTTGTGCATGCCGCACCACCCCTTCAACAAAATGTATTTGGGGGTTATCGGCACCAAAATAGCCGACAGGGCGTAAAACATGGCTGAAAAAGAGGTGTTTAAGCAGTTGCACAACAAGTGATGTGGTTAAAAATATGGCCAACCCTATGAGGGCCAGGCGGTAGCGGTAAAGCAGCAAAACCAACAAAACCCCCAGAAAAAAAGCCCCGTCCCCGGCATAGGTAAGGTAGTTAAAAAACACATCGGCCCAGGGGGCATGCAGGCCGTTGACCATAAAAAAGGATTCGGCCCTGGTATAAGCGGCCAGGTAACCTCCCCCGAGAAGCACAAAAACCAGGTAAGCATACAAAAAAGACCTGGGAAATTTAATTGGCCCTGCCGAAGAAACCCCCATAAGCTACCGGAAAATACGTTTGAAAAAATACCTTACCGATACCCCCAGCACCCCCAGGCCGTAGGTGCTGCTACGGCTGAAATTAATGGAAGAGGCCTCCGCAAAATATTTAGTCGGGCAGGTGATTTCGGCTACTTCAAACCCCTGGTACAATATTTCGGCCAAAAACTGATTGTCAAAAATGAAATCGTCTGAGTAAGCATTAAAATCAACTTGCTCAAGGACTTCCCTGGCAAAAGCCCTGTAACCGGTATGGTATTCCGACAGCTTTTGGTTCATCAGCAGGTTTTGCACCAGGGTTAAGGCCCGGTTGGCAATATACTTATATACCGGCATTCCCCCTTTCAGGGCCCCCTTGCCAAGTATCCGCGAAGCAATGACCACAGGATATACCTGGTTGGCTATAAGAAACACCATAGACTTAATCAACTTTGGCGTGTACTGATAATCGGGGTGCAACATAATGATGATATCGGCCCCAATCTCCAGGGCCTTGGTATAACACGATTTCTGGTTACCGCCATAGCCACGGTTGATGTCGTGCTCGATAATGTGATGGACCCCCAACTCCCGCGCTACTTTAACCGTATCATCGGTGCTGCGGTCATCCGTTAAAATCACCTCGTCAACTACATCAAACGGGATTTCCTCCCAGGTTTTACGTAACGTTTGCCCGGCATTATAGGCCGGCATTATTACCACAATTTTTTTATCCTCAACCATGTGCCCTTTGAAAGCTGCAAATATACTATTTTGATGAATAACCCCGACATACCCCCAACATGCCCTCCGGTGACTTCCGGGAGGAACCCTCCGGCCTTACGGCATCGTGGTATCTCCCTGAACCCCATTGTAACCCGGGCTTTATTCCGGAAAAAGAAACTGGCAACACCCTGGTTGGAAATAAACAGGCTACCCCGAAAAATTGAAAATTCTCTGCAGAAGCAAACTACATCTTAATCCTTACCCCGGCATTTAGCGATAGCGGCACGGTTATCACTTTGTCAAACATCGGGTCCATCCTGAATTTCAGGGGTATGCTGATTGTTTCGGTTACCGGGATATAATAATTGGCCGACACCAGCAGGCCAAAGATAAAGCCTCCGGCAAAGTTGAATTCCGGCCCCAGGTCAAGGGCAAAGGTTTCGTTCAGGTTAAACCTGATCAAAGGGGTAATCCGGAAGGCCCCCACCGAATAATCGCGGTAAATAGTCTGGCTGCCATACGGGATGCGCACACTGTACCAGTACAACTGGTGGTACATAATTTCCGCGCCATAGGTCATTTTGTCCATACCATTAAGGAGGAACTGGGCGCCAATGCCATAGTTAAACTGGCCCCAGTCGGTAGCAAACGAGCCGGGGTTTTCATCGAGTTCTACCAGCCCCTCAACATCAAGGGCCGTATAACCCACGGCCAACGTAAGGTCGAGGGTAGGCTGGTTAAAGCCGGGTAAAGCAGCCAACAGCAGGGCGAGGGTAATAAATAATTTTTGCATAGGTGGTTTTGGTTTGATGACAAGCAACGATACCCCGCGCACAGGGCGGGTATCATGCACTAAATATCGTTCCCGGAGCGGTAACTGGCAATGATTTATATCAGTCCGGGTTTGCTGCTGCCCGCAACCCAAAAAACTAATGCCCGAACGGCTTTTTATTTAAAGATTTTATTCGTGTTTTAGTGCTTAATTCGGGTACCGATAGTTTGGCCCGGTATAACAAATACGGATTATGTGGCAGGAAATACTTGCGTACGCAGCCCATATTGACACCCTGGAACTTGCCGGCCTGGTATTTGGCCTGCTGGCCGTGTGGTTCCTGATAAAACAAAACATCCTTACCTGGCCCTCCGGGATAATTTATGTGCTGATTTCGTTTGTCATCTTCTGGCGCATCCGGCTCTATGGTGATTTTATCCTGCATATCTTTTTTCTGGTATTGAATATTTATGGCTGGTATTACTGGCTATGGGGTAGAAAAGAAGGTGAGAAAGAACTGCCGGTAACCACCCTGCGTTTACAGCAGAATATGCTGGTGGCCCTGGCCACCGGGTTGGGGGTGGTGGTTTTTGGCTATTTTCTGCAAAACCTGCCGCAATTCTTTACCGGCCTGGAACCAGCCGCCCTGCCGTATTGGGATGCCACCACCTCTGTCCTGAGTGTTACCGGTATGTGGCTCACCACGCGTAAAAAAATCGAAAACTGGTATTACTGGCTCATGGTAGATGTATTGGCCACCGGTATTTATATTTACAAAGGCATTTATTTTTACGCCTTTTTATATGGGGTTTATATTTTAATGGCCTTCTCAGGCCTGCTGGCATGGCGAAAAACGATGCACAACCAATAAAAATAGTTATCACCGGGCCGGAATCCTGTGGCAAAACCACCCTGGCGCAAGACCTGGCCAGCCATTACCATACCGCCTATGTGCCTGAGTACGCCCGCAATTTTTTGCAACAAACCAAGGGTAATTATACCCGGGAGGACCTGCAAACCATTGCCAAAGGGCAAATTGCTTTAGAAGATAACCTCCGGCAAAAAAATCCGCCCCTGCTTATCTGCGACACCAGCCTGGAGGTAATCAGGGTTTGGAGCGAGTGGAAATACGGGCATTGCGACCCGTTTATCCTGACCAGGGCCAGACAAAGGGCCCCGCATTTGTTTCTCCTGCTAACGCCCGACATCCCCTGGCAAGCCGATCCCCTGCGCGAAAACCCTGGCGAACGGCAAGCGCTCTTTGCCCGTTATCAGAAAATCCTGGCCGAATACGGTAAACCGGTAACTACCATCACCGGCAAACAGCCGGCCAGGGTAGCCGCAGCCATCAACGCTATTGATAAAATCAGGCGGCAGTAAACCTACATCCTGGTAATTCGTTATTATCTTTAGCCACCCTAAAGCAAATTTATGCGCAGCATCACCTTTTTGTGGGTACTAACTTTTATCGGCCCCGGGGCTATGGCCCAGCCGGTAGCAGAATATTACGACAACGGCCAGCTAAAGCATAAAGGCTACCTCGAAAATGGGGCAAAGAGTGGCAAATGGGAGTTTTTTTACCCCAACGGCACCAAAGAAGCCATTGAATATTATAAAAACGGCCAGCTTGATGGCATGGCCAATTATTTCGACTTCTACGGCAACCTGATTGGCGATGAACTGTGGCAAAAGGGGTTGTTGCAGGATTCGGCTTTTTATTATTATACCAGTGGCATACTGGAGAAGAAAGGCCGGTATAAAGATGGCCAATATGAGGGTGTGTGGGTTTTTTTTCACCCCAATGGTATGCTGAAGAAAATTGTAAATTACCACCAGGGCGCCCCCAATGGCCCGTGGCATTATTATAATGAAAAAGGCGTTTTACAGCAAGAAGGACAGTTTGCCAACGGCAAAGAAACCGGGGAGTGGAAATTCTATACCGGCAAAGGGAAACTCCTGTATATCGGCTCTTATGAAAATGGCGAGCGGGTGGGCGAATGGTATATCGTGAACAAGCGCGGCAAGAAGAAGCCCCTCGATTACTCCGGTTGGGCGAACTAAAATTCGCTCTCGATGTGCAAAAAGAAGCCGCTTTCCCCTATTGAATTGAACGAATACTCCAACCTGATGACCACATCGTACATGGTTACTATATCAAGGCCGAAACCACCGCCATACAGTAACTGGTCGGCCAGGAACCGGTTGCCCTCATAGTTATTGGTATTGGTGGCATAGCCCATATCAAAATAGGTTTTCAGGTAGATGGCATAGGGGAAATGGGTAAACTGCTTAACCGGAAAATTATGAAATTCTTTCATCCCGGAGAAAAGCACCTTTTTCAAGGAAGTTTTGTTAACAAAATAATGCTGTCCGTGAATAACATAAAGTTCGTACCCCCGGATAGCATCGTTGCGAAACCCTAACCCTTTTACCACCGAATAAGGCTGGTTGGCCGGTGTGCTCAGGTAAACCGATGAATAGTTAGAAAAATAAAACCCCTTCGGCCACTTGATGTATTTGGCATAATTCGCCCTGAAATTAGTTACATCCACATCATCAAAGATCCCCAGGCCTATTTTCTCAACCGAAGCCTCTACTTTGTACCCTTCAAGCGGGTAAGCCACAATATCACGCATATCATGACTGAAGCGGTATTTCAGCGAAAAGTATTGCTGGAGGTTACCTTCGATGCCCAGATAATTGGGGTTTAAGGCAATAATGGTATCGGCAATGTTGCTATAGCTGTACCGTGCCTCAATAAAATGCCGGGTATAAAAAGAGTTCCGCCTGATATAATCAATACCGGTAAAAACATTGGTTTTCAGGATACTTTCGGAATCAAAAAACATCCGCAGGTTTTCCACATTATCGTAATGCAGGTTCGTGTATTCAATATATTTGGCGAACAGGCTAATGCCATTTTGCTGGCTTTTGTCAATATAGGGGAACTCATACTGAAACTCATATCGCCTGGAATAACCAAATTGGGCGGTCAGGGTCATGCGCTCATTCATGCCCCGCATGTTAAAGTGATACAGGCTAAGGCCATAGATAATACGGCTAAGGTCTGCGTTCTGGTTCACCCACCAGTCGTTAAAGTTACGGTCAATAATATCGATCAAAGGAATGGGGAACAGGTACCAGCGCTCGGTAACTTTAACAACAATATCCACCTTATCGTAGCCCAACTCCAGCATGCCCACCTCTACGGTGTTAAACAACCTGGTATTGTATATTTTTTTACGGTCAACCTCTAATACCCCCCTGATGGCCTCTATCGGGTAAGCCTTGCCTTTCTCAAAAGAAAGCTCCCGTAAAATAATTCTGGGCCTGGTCTTCTTATTGCCCGTAATAAAAATATTATCAATAAAAACCAACCGCTGGCCGGAGGTAGCCACCGTATCCTCCCTGTCCACGGCATCGAGCATCGACTGGCCCCTGAGGATTGTTGACCAGGTTAACAGAAACAAGAAGAACAATAAACTGCCCGAAAAAAAATGCTTCACCCGTAAATTCCCCATGCTATGTTCCTTGTCTTGCAGTTTATCAAACAACAAAAGTAACAGGCTCTTGCTATTTAACAAGAAAATATGTTAACCCTGACGGCCAAAGGCCTGGATCATCAGCCCTTAGCCCCGGCAAATTGATAGAAAACTTTGATACGCAAGACGTTCTTTTCCCTGATAAATTTTTGCCAGGTAGTATCGTTATAATTAATCAGCATATACTGCACCTCGGCCCTTAACCTGGTTGTAAGACGGCTTCCCAGGGCAAAAACCAGCCGTTCGCTATCAAAAATAACCGCCAGGGAGCGGTCGTTTATATTCCGCAATAATTCAAGTTCTGTTGATAAATAAAAGGGTAGCGGCAAACCGGATACAGTTATTTCCGGAGACCGTAAGCGGAGGCGATAACGGAAACGATGGGCAAAACCATCGGCAGCCGCTACCGGTAAAAAGTACCAACGCTGGTCAAGCCCAAGCCGGTGGCTGAACGTAAACCCGCCAATCTGCGGCCAATACAAAAACGCATATTCGTAGGTGCGTAACTCATAGGCGTTGGTGTTAAGCCGGTTCCAGGTGTAAAATAAAGCGGTGCCTGCTTTAAGGGCTATTGTTTTGCTAAACCAGAAACGTACCCCCGGCCGCAGATAATACAACTGAAATTCATTGGCGGCATCAAAACGGTAGCCCGTATCACCGCCCAGGGTCCATTTATCGCCAAGGTCTTTCTTTACGGTAATATCCGACCATACCTGAAAGCCGGAAGCTTTTTGCCCCCGCACAAGCAACGCCATGCCCAGTAAAAAAAATAATAAAAAATACCTGCCCATGCCCAAAATACCTGCTCCTGTCAATGCAAAAATGCCAAGGATAAGGCAAACTATTGTTGCCGAACAAAAAATATTTATCCTTAGCAACATACTTAGTTCTAAGAACGTATAAATAGTAGCTTTCTTTTTGGCTTATAGCTTAAATTGCCTAATCATGAGCGACATAATAACCAGGCCAACGTATGCCGGCCAGGATGAGCAAGAGAAGCCTGACCTGGGGCAGGAGTTGCGGAATGTAGTTTCACTGCCACCGCCAAATTCCCCTTTCAGGGACAACGTGGTTATTGTTACCGGGGCTTCCTCCGGCATTGGCCGGGCCCTGGCCCTCTACTTTGCCCACCGGGGCGCCCGCGTGGTACTGGCCGCCCGCAACGCAGATAAATTAACCAAAGTCAGCCGGCAAATAACCCGGAAAGGCGGTGAGTGCCTCGTAGTGCCAACCGATGTGGGCAAAGAGCGTGATTGCTATTATCTGATAGACAAAACACTTGCGGCCTATGGCCGCATAGACATCCTGCTCAACAATGCCGGTATATCCATGCGGGCCTTGTTTAAAGAGGTAAAACTGGATGTCATCAGGGAAGTGATGAACACGAATTTCTGGGGAGCGGTTTACTGCACCAAATACGCCTTGCCCCACCTGCTCGAAAACAAGGGCTCGCTGGTGGCCATCTCCTCCATCTCCGCCATTGTGCCCCTGCCCGGCAGAACAGGGTACACGGCCTCGAAGCATGCCCTTGACGGCTTTATGAACAACATCCGTATCGAATACCTTGCCAGCGATTTACACGTACTCAACGTACATGCCGGTTTCACCCAATCCAATATCCGCAAGCGTGCCCTGAATAAAGATGGCCAGGCACAACAAGAATCGCCCCGCAACGAGGCCCGGATGATGACAGCCGAAAAAGTAGCCGAACTTGTAGGCAAAGCCATCATTGCCCGCAAACGCGAAATTACCCTCACCGGGGAAGGAAAGTTGATTGCCTGGTTGTATAAGGTTGCCCCCCGGCTGGGTGACCGGCTGATTTACCGGGAAATAGCAAGGGAAACCAATAGCCCGCTTTAACCCTGGTAAACCATAGCCCGTGTAGCCGGGCCCCTGATGATTAGGCCCGAAGGTATAACAACAGGCCACAGGTTAGTAAGCCCTGACCCGTTTCCCTTCCATGTAGTTCACAAAGGCTTTATTGACAACAATATTACCCCCGGGCGTAGGGAAATTACCGGTAAAATACCAGTCACCGGTATGGGCGGGGATAGCCTCGTGCAGGCCTTCGATGGTTTGATAGACTATTTCAAGCCCGGCCTTAAGGAGGCCGGGTTTGACAATTTCCCCTATCTTTGCCGATAGTTCCTTGGTGCTGAATAAATCGTATAACTGGTTTACATAATTTACCGGGTCGTGCTGCGCAATGGCCCGTTTGCACTGCCCGTAAACCTCATGCAGCTTGTCTTCCAGGCCATTTTCTTTAATCAAAGCAATCAGGGCCCGGAAAGCAACAAACTCATTCATCTTCGACATATCTATACCATAGCAGTCGGGGAAACGGATCTGGGGGGCCGAAGAAACAATAACGATTTTCTTGGGCTCTAACCTGGATAAGATGGTGAGGATGCTTTTCTCCAGCGTAGTCCCCCTGACAATCGAGTCATCCAGCACCACAATGGTATCTACGTTCTTCTTTATCACCTCATAGGTGCTGTCATACACATGCGCCACCATATCGTTCCGGTCGGCATCATCGGTAATAAACGTGCGCATTTTCACGTCCTTAATTACCAGCTTTTCTACCCGCGGCCGGAAGCCCAGCAACTCCTCTACCGAGTCCAGCCGCGGCTTCTCTTCCAGCACAATTTCTTTACGTTTATCGGCAATATAGTCTTCCAGGCCTTCAATCATGCCCAAAAAAGCCGTTTCGGCCGTATTGGGGATATAGGAGAATACCGTATGCTTTAAATCAAAATTAATCGCCCGCAATACCTGTGGCACCAACAACCGGCCCAGCATCTTACGCTCCCGGTAAATATCCGGGTCGGTGCCGCGCGAAAAATAAATACGCTCGAAGCTGCAGGATTTCTGCGGCAGCTTTTCAATAAACTGCTCCTGCTTATACTTGCCGTGCCGGTCAATAATCAGGGCATGGGCCGGTTCTATTTCATGAATTTCATTGTACTCAACATTAAAAGCGGTTTTAATGGCCGGCTTTTCCGAGGCTACCACCACCACTTCGTCATCGGCATAATAATAAGCCGGCCGGATACCAGCCGGATCACGGGCAACAAAGGCTGCCCCGTAACCCGTGAGGCCGGCCATGGTATAGCCGCCATCAAAATCTTTGCACGAGCGCTGCAGCACCTTCACCAGGTCAAGCTCATTGGCAATAATATCGGCAATTTCCTTATGGGTATATTTACCCTTATACTTCCTGAAAATCTCCTGGTTTTCCTCATCCAGAAAATGACCGATCTTTTCCAGGACTGTCACCGTGTCCGATTTTTCTTTCGGGTGCTGGCCCAGGTCAATTAAAATCTGAATCAGTTCATCTACATTGGTCATGTTAAAATTACCGGCCATCGCCAGGCTACGGCTGCGCCAGTTGTTTTGCCGTAACATGGGGTGGCAGTTTTCGATGCTGTTTTTACCATGGGTGCCATAGCGTAAATGGCCCAGCCATAACTCCCCGGTAAAAGCCACGTTTTGCATCAACCAATATTCATCCAGAAAATCTTCGGATTTAGCGGCCTTCTGGTATTTGCGGTTAATCTTGCGGAAGATATCCGAGATCGGGTCCTGGTCAACCGAGCGGTAGCGGCTGATGTACTTCAGGCCCGGCTCCTGGTTTAATTTGATATTGGCCACCCCGGCACCATCCTGGCCCCGGTTCTTTTGCTTCTCCATCAGCAAGTACAACTTGCGGGCGGCATAGCTGGGGGTACCGTATTTCTCAATGTAGTAAGACAGCGGCTTGCGTAACCTGATCAGGGCAATACCACATTCATGTTTAATTACATCACTCATTCGCGGCCAAACAACTAAAAGCCAAATTTACAGTGTATCCATGAGGTAATAAATGAATTGCCGGATTTTATTCCTTACTCCCAGAGCTTATACTCCTCCAAACGTAGGGTGTCACCAAAAAAATGCCGGGCCGAGCGCTCGAAATCAGCCGTAAAATCCGACACATAAAAATGATCGGTGCCCTGCTCCGGCCCTTCATTGAGCAGGTTATTTTGCGCCAGGTAGCGTTGCAAATACCCGGCCGTAACTACCGATGAATCGTGAATAACTACCTGGCCCCGGTAATAGTTGTTGATTTCCTCTTTTATCAAAGGGTAATGGGTACAGCCCAACACCAGGTGGTCTATCGCCTGCAGGGCCTCGTTGGCGAGGTATAAATCAATGATATCAGCAGAAACCCGGTTGTGGATAAACCCTTCTTCAATCATCGGTACCAATAAAGGCGTGGCCAGCTCCCTTATTTGCAGGGATGGGTTTGCCCGCCCCAACCGCTGCCGGTAAATACCGCTGGCAATCGTGCCTTTGGTGCCAATAACCCCCACCCGGCCGGCCGCTAGCGAGGCCACCTTTTCTACCATCGGGTCAACTACATTGATTACCTTGGCCCGGCTGGCCGTATATTCCTTGAGCAACTCATTGGCTACCGATGAAGCCGTGTTACAGGCAATTACAATCACCTTACAACCCCGCCCTATCAGCAGGTCGGTTATTTTGATGGCGTAAGCCTGAACAGCCGCCACCGATTTATCCCCATAGGGCAAGTGGGCCGTGTCGCCAAAGTAAATCAGCCTTTCATGGGGCAGGGCTTGCTTAATGGCATGGGCCACGGTAAGCCCGCCAATACCGCTGTCAAAAATCCCAATTGGTGCCTGTGCTGCCGAAACCATGCGCAATAATAAGCCAATTCTTAGGTTTTAGGCGTTAGATGTATTAAAATTGGGTAGATATACAACAAATACCACTTTTTAACCTTACCTGATGAAAGCGCTCTACTGGTTCCCGGCTTCATTTCTGTTATGGATAAGCATTTTTTTGCCGGCTAAAGCCCAGGATTCCCTGGCTATTGCCAGGGAAATGTATTCTATGGGCATGGAACTGTTTGACTTCACTACCCGTAAGCAGGCAAGAGATATGTTTGTTCAGGCCACCGAGTTTAACCCCAAATTTGCCCGGGCCCACCTGATGGCCGGCAAAGCCACCCTGCTAACCGTAAATAAAGAAGAAGCCCTGCCTTATTTGCTCACTGCTTACAAACTGGAGCCCCAGATAGATGAAGAAATACTTTTTCTTATTGGCCAGGCCTACCAATATGGCGAGCAGTTTGACGATGCCATTACCTACTACCAGGCCTATCGCAGGCAACTTGCCCGGTCGTTGTCGTTTGACAAATCAAGAAAAATATATGACCTTGACTGGAAAATATTTGAATGCCGGAATGCCAAAATTTACCTGGCCAACCCCGTAGATGTAGATATCATCAACCTCTCCGATAATATCAACACCGAATACCCGGAGTATGCCCCGTTAATTACGGCCGATGAAAAGAAATTGATCTTTACCTCCCGCAGGCCCGATAACACCAACCCCAACCTGGCCGAAGATTTTGAGTACTACGAAGATGTGTATGTTTCGGAATTTGCCAATGGCCAGTGGCAACCGGCCACCCCTTTCGGCTCGCCTATTAATGGCGACTACCACAACTCCGACATAGGCCTCTCGGCCGATGGCAGAACCATTTACCTATATACGGATGAAAATGGCGGGGATATTGTACAATCGGTATTGGAAGATGGCAAATGGAGCACGCCCAAGCCGTTGAAAGGCCTGGTAAACACCCCCTACCTGGAAAATTCGGCCACCATTACCAGCGATGGCAGAACCATCTATTTTACCAGTAATAAACCGGGGGGCTATGGCGGCACCGATATTTACGTGGCCCAACTTGACGAAAACGGCCGCTGGGGCAAACCGGTAAACCTGGGGGAAACCATCAATACCGAAAGGGACGAAGAAGCCCCTTTTATCTCTCATTCGGGGCAACACCTGTATTTCAGCTCCAACGGGCATGCCGGCATGGGCGACCTGGATATTTACGTGGCCAGCCGCACGGGCAGTGTAAGTGCGTTTGCCCGGCCGGTAAACCTGGGCTACCCGATCAACTCAGTAGAAAACGATGTGTTTTTTGTCCTCAGCGGTGACGAAAAATCAGCCTATTATTCTTCGGTTAAGTCAACCAGCAAGGGCGAACAGGATATCTACAAGATCAATATGGAGCGCTGGCGCCCGATCAATATTGATAGCCTGGCAGCCAATGAGGTGATTACCATTGCCGAAGTAGCCAAAATAGCGGCCGAAGAAAGCCAGCCAGCCCCGGCAACCAGCCCGGGTTCGCTCACCGAAGTGGAGATTTCCCTGCTGCTCACCATCCTCGATGCCCAATCGTTGGATACCCTGGAAGCTGCTGTGGCCTTAATCAACCAGGAAAATCAAACCGTGCTGGGGGGAACAAGAAATGAGCAGGGGGCCTATGAAGTTACGTTTACCAATAAAGATTATGTGACCTACAAGGTGAAAATAAACAAAGAAGGCTACTTCCCCTATGAATCAATGGTGCATGTAATCGGCCACGAAAGGCGCAAAAACGTCTTGCATGAAACCGTGGCCCTGCAACCGATAAAAGATGCTTATACCGGCATTATGAACGTGTACTTTGGCCACAACAGCGCCCGGCCGAATACCTATGAAGACATCGACTACCTGGAATTCCTGTTGAAAAACAACCCGGGGATGACGGTGGAAATTGGCGGCTACACCGATAACACCGGCCCGGTAGAATATAACAAGCTATTGTCTCAAAGGCGTGCCGATGCCATTAAAGACCACCTGGTAGCAAAAGGTATTAATGCCAGCCGTATCAAAGCCGTTGGCTATGGGGTGGAGAACCCCATAGGCGACAATAACACCCGTGTAGGCCGCAGGCTGAACCGCAGGACCGAATTTAAAATCCTGCAGCACTAATTGCCAACCTAACCTGCCGCTGTAAGCGAAGAAAACCCAAAGCCACAGGCCAGTTAAACGAGAAAAAGGCCATTTTCATCTCATACCTTATGCGGGCCAGCAAAGCCTGGTACTCTCCTTTTGCAGTACATAAGGGCAAGGCCTTTTTGCACACTTTCAGGGTGCTGGCCAAAATAGCGCTGCCCGGCCGGTACTGTCCGTGCCCATGTGAACCGGCCAGTTTTCGTTTGGCCACCAGCACCCCGGGGGAATAACAATACTTAAATTTTTTGGCCGACCGCACCCATAAATCAAAGTCCTCATAGGCCAGCGATTCATCATAGCCCCCCAGGAAATCCAGCATCTCCCGGCTGTACATCATGGTTACCGGATTAATAAAATACTTTGCCAGCAGTTCGGTAAAAATATAACCTTCGGGCACCCGGCCATCGCTAAAAAAATCCCCGGTAAGATGTTGCCCCAGTAAACGGCCATCCCGGTCTATTAACTGGGCATCGGTAAAATTCACCCCGAAGCCGGGGCCCGCCTGCCGGAACCTCCTGACCCCGGCCCCTGCCCTGCCGGGCAAAAGCATATCATCAGCGGCCAGATCAATAATATAGTCCCCTGACGAAGCCCGCCACCCCACATTAAATGCCCGGCAGTTGCCGGCATTCTCCGCCAACGGGATAAACTGTACCTGCGGGTGTTCCTGCAGATAGGCGGCAATTACCTGCCGGCTATCGTCCCGGCTGGCATCATCCACCACAATGAGCTCAATGTTGGGGTAATCCTGCCCTAAAACCGACTCCATGGCAGCAACTACATAATCCTGCTGATTATAACATAAGCAGATGACCGACACCAGGGGTTGAGCTTGCTCATTCATAGTTTTAACCGGTAGGTGTTTTTATCCGATTGTTGGCAGCCAAGGTTCTTTTTAAACGTAAACAGGCCCTTGTTGACCAGGCCGTTTTCCGAAGAAATCCCCAAATCGAGTATTTCTATGTGGTGTTGCTGACAATAACGATAAATCTTTGCCAATAACATTACCAACGGGCTGGTAGAACGATAGGCAGCAGCATCGGCATGATAAAAATTGTAGAGCACCCGGGATGACACCCTGATGCTTACCGAGGCGGCAATCAGCTCGTTATCTGCATATAACCCAAAAAGGTGGTAGTTGTTGGGTAAGGCCACAAATGCTTCCTCCAGATCGGGCAATTGCATACTTACCGGATAGCCTTTGCGGTTGCGGGTATCGGCAACCAACGCATATACCCCGGCCAGTTCCTTTAAGGTGAGTTGCCGGAATACATAACCGGCCTTGATGGCCTGTTTTAATTTCTTCTGTTCATTGTATTTAATCTGCTGGCGAAATGCTTCCTGGTTTATAAGCAAATGTTGGTTTACTTCCTGCTGCACAACAGCAAACCCCAGGCCGGTAAAAATTTTGTGCCAGTTACCGCCATAGGCTTGCGGCCGGTGCCGGACAATCACCTCTTGCAGGTTTTCATGACCTAGTTTTTGGATCACCCGGCCAAGAAAGAACAGCTTTTGTTCCTCCGTGGTACCGGGCAAACAATCAACCGAGCCAAACGTAGCTTCATAACCGCTGATGGCAGCCCCCTCAACCAACCTGAAGCCCAGCCGGGCCAAAATTTGGCCGCCATTTTGCAGGGTAAAATACCGGGCCCGCCCACCTTTGAGTGCCTGAAACCCCGGGCTATTAAAAAGGTAGCCCCCCGCAATTGCCGGGCACTCGCCTGCTACCGAAACCACTAATTCCTGCATACCATTAGCTCTTGCCTGCCAAATTACTATTTTTGCCGGCAAACTGCTACTATGCTGTACCTGGTCCTCGCCATAGTTTTAAATGCCCTGATTTTTGCCTTGTTTAAAGTCTTTGGGCTCCGCCATGTCAACACTTTTCATGCTATTGTGGCCAATTATTTTGTTTGTGTCATCACCGGTACGCTGTTTACCGGCCTGGATGAGGTTTTAAACCAGCCCGTTGATGCCCCCTGGCTCTACATTGCCCTGGGCCTGGGGGCGGTGTTTATCACCATATTTTACCTGATGGCGCTCACGGCCCAGAAATTTAGCATGGCAGCGGCCTCCATTGCC
>Ga0256839_1002949_pt1 | contig 18175 bp, 12 predicted proteins | sample 354166metaG_FD_185968 | JGI IMG/M metagenome (GOLD analysis project Ga0256839, IMG submission 185968) | Hydrothermal vent microbial communities from Mid Atlantic Ridge, Atlantic Ocean - 354-166 | ecosystem: Environmental > Aquatic > Marine > Hydrothermal vents | place: Atlantic Ocean: Mid... | reverse complement strand
CCCCTCGATGCACCTGAGATATCCTTTGATATCGAAGCGGAAAGTAAGAATGAACTCGGCAATATTGTCAGCAGCCGCCTGCAGGAAATCAGAAATGACGAAAATGAGCTGAACAAACAGGTATTCGGTCTGATTGTTTTCAACAGCTTTCTCCCCAGCGAGTTCAGTGCCGGTTCGGGAAGCAACAGCCTGGTCAGCTCCGGTGTGGGCACGGTGACCGAGTTTCTGAGCAATCAGTTGTCGCTCTACTTCAACGACTGGCTCTCCAAATACGATTTTGAAGTGGACTTTCAGTACCGCAACTACGAAATTGGAAGCAATGGCGAAGTGCCGGGCATCGTGCGCAATGCCCTCGATCTTGAATTAAGTAAAAAAATCGGCCGCCTGGCCATCAATGTCGGGGGGAACTTTGATTTCGGGAATACAAGCACCTCTGTGGCCAGTGCCAACAACCTTGCGGGCGACTTCTCCGTGGAATACAGTCTGACCGAGGACGGCCGCATACGCATCAGGGCATTCAGAGACAGCGAATACGACCTTTTCAGCGATGCTTATCGCAACAAAGGGGGCGTGGGACTTTATTTTAAAAAGGAATTCAACTCATTCAAAGAGCTCTTCCGCGGAAATCCTGACAAAGATACCGGAAAGACTGCATTAGAAGGAATAGAAGGAAAAAGATAATACAAGAATCACCCGATGCGGATATCCTTTAAATCTCTGAGGATATCATGACCCATTTTATCTCTCTTGGTTTTCAGATATTTCTCGTTGTGTTTATTAGGTTTTATCTCGATGGGCACATTTTCCACTATTTCTAATCCATACCCTTTTAATCCGACTCTTTTTTTGGGATTATTTGTCAATAATCTAATCTTGCAGGCTCCGAGATCGCGCAATATCTGTGCCCCGATTCCATAGTCGCGCTGATCCATTTTAAACCCAAGGTGCAAATTGGCTTCCACCGTATCGAGTCCTTCCTCCTGCAATTTATAGGCTTTCAGCTTATTCAGCAGTCCGATGCCCCGCCCCTCCTGATTCATGTAGAGAAGAACGCCCTTGCCCGCCTCGTCAATTTGCCGCATGGCGGCATGCAGCTGGTCTCCGCAATCACAGCGCATTGATCCCATCACATCACCGGTCAGACAACTCGAATGCACCCGCACCATGACGGGTTCGTCCTTTTTCCATGTTCCTTTTACCAGTGCCAGGTGCATTTGCCCGTTGGTCAGCTGGGTATAGGCCATCAGCTGAAAATCTCCGTATTTGGTCGGCATACGCACCTCCACCTCTTTGCGAATAAGGGTTTCGTGCTCCAGGCGGTAGGCCACCAGGTCTTTAATACTTATCAGTTTCAGGTCAAACTTGTCCGCAATTTTGCGCAATTCGGGCACTTTGGCCATGCTGCCGTCTTCGTTCATAATTTCCACCAGCACACCGGCTGCTTCGAAGCCGGCCATTCGTGCCAGGTCGATGGCCGCCTCGGTGTGTCCCGTTCTGCGCAATACCCCCCCCGATCGGGCTTTCAACGGAAAAATATGGCCCGGCCGCCCGAGGTCGCTCCCTTTGGTATTCTTGTCCACCAGGGCCAAAACGGTTTTGGCACGGTCGTGGGCCGATATGCCCGTGGTGCAGCCGTGGCCTATGAGATCCACCGATACGGTAAAAGGGGTTTCGTGAAGAGCCGTGTTGTCGCTCACCATCAGATCGAGGTTCAGCTCTTCACAACGCTCTTCGACCAAAGGCGCACAGATGAGGCCCCTGCCATGTGTGGCCATAAAGTTGATTATCTCCGGAGTCACATTGCGTGCTGCGGTGATAAAATCTCCTTCATTCTCACGGTCTTCATCGTCCACTACAATGACCAATTTCCCCGCCTTGATATCGGCAATGGCAGACTCAATGCTGTCCAGCCTGATTTTATCCCTTTCTGACATCGGATTCTTCGTTTGTATTTTCTTAAAACAGGAGCACAAATTTATCGTTCCCACCCGAATGGCGGGCACGGGAGGCAATAATTCTTCCTGCGAAAGCGTGAGATAATTATTTTGATAATTCGCTGGCTTATTGCCTGTAGCTTATTTTTGATGAAAAATATGGAAGCAAGAGATATCGTACTGAAGCTGCCCCAGCGCTTCAACCCCGCCAAGGCGGAAGATTTTGCGGCCCGGGTGCACCTGCTGCTGAGCGGAGCAGGCGGTGGTGAATTTACCGTGGAAATTGAGGATGGAGAGATCTGCGTGGAGGAAGGCCTGCACGGGGAAGCCGACTGCACCGTGCGGACTTCGGCAAAGACCTATGTCAATACCGAAAGCGGTAAAAGCAACCCGACCATGGCCGTGATGACGGGCAAAATCAAGGTAAGCCACATTGCCGTCCTTGCCCGCTTTATTCAATGTTTTGAAAAATTACAATGAAAAAGATTTTCTTCCTGGCTGCCCTCGCGCTCGTCTTCAGTGCCTGCACCCAAAGCGACCCCCGTTTTTCGCAGGGGTTGGAAGCCGCACAAGCCGGACACTTTGATACGGCCGATTCCCTTTTTACTTCCGTTTTGAAGGACGACCCCGGGAACCATGCCGCCTGGAACAACCGTGCATTTGTGAGGCTGCGCGCGGGGCATGACAGCCTGGCACTGCCGGATGCCGGGGAGGCCATACGGCTGGACAGCAGCGAGCATGTCTATTACGAAGTTCGGGCAGCCATTTATCTGGACAGGGATCGCTTTGAGGAAGCCGATGCGGACATTCGCAAAGCCCTCGAACTGGCACCGCGAAGTGCACAGGCATACTTTCTGCGCGGCACGCTCTATTTCCACCAAAAAACCTATGACAAAGCCATCAAATCCCTGAAAAAATCGATCGAACTGGACCCCTCGCAACTTGAATCACGCATTCAGCTGATTGCCGTCTATGCCAATGCCGGGCAATATGAGAAAGCCGTTTACGAGGCCACCCGGATGCTCGACCAGGGCATCATCGATCCGGTGCTCCTGCTTAACCGGGGCTATGCTGCCATGAATCTGGGAAAATACGATCTCGCAGAAGGAGACTTCGAAAAAGCCCTGCAGCTGAATCCGGAGCTGGCAGAAGCACGTAACAACCTCGGCTTTCTTCGTTTTTTGGGGGGCAAAAGCCGGGAAGGCCGGAAACTCATTGAGGAAAGCATAAAACTCAAGCGCGAAAATGCACTTGCCTATGCTTTTCGCGCGTTGATATTCCAATCCGAAGGAAAAAAAGACAGTGCCTGTGCCGACCTGTTTCATGCCCGTGCACTCGGATTGAACTTTGAGGATTTTCCCGAGTGGAAATTCAGGGAAACTTTTAATGAAGAATGCATAAACAATCAACCATGATCCGAAGCTTTCTCCTTGCCGTTGTCTTTTTGCTTTCAGCGCATATCCGGGCCCAGAGCGACTTTCGCATTGGTGCCACGGCTCTTCCGGGCCTGCTCACTCCGGCAGAAGCCCAAAATGACATCGTATTGGAGCGGATACTGATCCATTTCAAAGGCTTTCGCTATATCAAAAACGACCATGGACGCTATGATGCATACGGGCGCTTTTCCGTGCATTATTCCTTTTTGAATAAAAGCAAGAAGAAATTGTATGTAGAAGCCAGCGTACCCAACCGGGTTTATTTTAATGAATTTGACCGGAGCCACCGCTCCCTCGTGCTTGACAATGTGGCGGCTGCCGTACCCGGACTCTTCAAATTGCAGGGCAATGATCGGCAGATAAGGGAAGAAATGGAAAATCTCTTTTCCAAAAAAGTCTTTATCAGGCGATTTATGAATGTAAGCGACCTGCCCAAACTCAATATGGCCTATGCCATCGCGCAGGACGGGCGGGCCCTGCACTACGAGCGCTGCGAACTGGAGTTCAGATGGAACAAGGAGCGCCCCGAAGACCCGGGTGTTTTGCAGATGGATCTAAAGCAGAAGTTAGAACTGGTCTTTCCTGCCGATTCGCGCAGCGAACTGGAATGGGAGTTTCTGAGTCCGGCATTTCTCACGGGCAAGGAAAGCAGCAAACTTTATGTTCCCGTATCCACCACCGGAATCTCGGGGTGGGCCGATAAGGTCAAGTTCCTCTATCTGGCCTCCACAGCTAACGAAGGCAGTGTCGCTCTACCCTATTACATGGATTACCGCCGGGCCATGACGGGCCATGACATCAATCTGGTGATTATTGAAAAGCACAAGCCCCAACGCAACGAACGAATCGCTTTTTACGATGTCAGGGACATCGGCTGTGCTTGTTATCAGGGCGATGCCGAAGCCGTTCCGCTTTTCATTCCGCTGGCGATTGACAATATTTCGGCCTCGTCATGGTATCAGAATGAGATACGCCTCAACGGCAAATGCCTGCAGTCGGAAGATGAAGTGAGCATTTATAGCAATGTACCGCCCTATCTCAACGGCCGGGACGGTACACTCGGCTTTACGGGCCGGGCACTTAAAAAAACCGGTCATACCCGGCTTGTGCTCGATGATAAATACGTGGCAGACTGCGATGCTTCGGGTGAGCCTTTCCTCCTGCTAAGCCGGGGATATCATCCGGTATGGGCCTTTGACGAATCGAAGGACAGCATCTATACGGACGGACAAGCACGGGCAAATACATTTACTACCTCGACCGCATGGTGCGCTGCCGGAGGCACAGGAGAATACCTCGAGTTTGAAACCCGGCAAGGCGTCAAAGAGATAAAATTTTACACTGGGATTAGAAGCAACAACGATATTTACCGGAAATTCGGACGCGTGAAAATGCTTCAAATCGAACAGCAGGACGGGCCTTACCGCAAATTGATCGTCTTATCGGATCTGATTACCAGTTCCTATGACGTCATGATGCCTGCGGGAAAATACCGAATGATCATCAAAGAGACGTATCCGGGAGTCCGCTATGAATCGACCTGCCTGTCACGCATGCGCTTCACCTTTGCCTCACCCGATCCCTGGTTGGATCGAATCATTCTTAAAACCGGCCAATAATCACTCATATGAAGAAAACGTTACTCATCCCCATCCTCTTCCTGACACTGAACCTCTTTGCCCAGGAAAACAGGTATCATATTCCGCTTAAAACCCTTCAGACCACACCAGAAGTAACAAAAGCAGAGAATATTTGGACACTGATTGATGATAAAGCACGGGCAAAAAAGAGCCCGGTATTTATTATGCAGTTTTATCAGATACCGGACCCCGGCCAACGAAAAGCCCTCGAAGCATCCGGCCTGCAAATACTCGGGTATATCGGAGGGCATGCCTATTATGTCCGCTACCGGCAAAATACCGGCATGCGTCATGAGGAATCGTTATCCGGCCGGCTGCGTTCGCTTATCCCCCTGAGTGCCCAACTGAAAATAGCACCCGAACTGCTGGCCCGCCCCCTGCCGGATCATATAGTGAAGGAGGACAAAATTGCCGTTTATGTCTCCTATTTTAAAGATTGCAGGCAAATGGAAGCCCGATCGGACTTGCAGCGCAAGGGCTGGAAACTTGTCCGCCATTCGGCAATCGGGCAATTGTTTGAAGTGGAAGTGCCTCCCGGAGAGCTGGAAGAACTGGCCCAATTGCCCTGGGTGCAATACATTGAAGGCATCGGGGAGCCCGGCACTCCCGAAAACTATACCGCAGCCATCTCGGGAAGGGCTTCGCTGTTAAACGGCCTGAGCCGTTCCGACCTTTCCTTTACCGGGAAAGGCGTGCGTGTGCAACTGCAGGATGACGGGATAATCGGCCCCCATGCCGATTATAAAAACCGAATTATGAAGCAATTTTCGAAGAGCGACTTCGGAAATCACGGAGACCACACGGGCGGCACCATCATGGGTGCGGGAAACATCGACCCTGCCGGACGGGGAATGGCTCCGGGTGTAGAACTTTACGTTTACAGTTATGCTCCATTAAACGACAGCATAGTGAAACACCGTGACAAATACGGTATTGTCATCACTTCGACTTCCTACAGCAACGGCTGTAATGACGGCTATACGGCCACGGCCAGGGCCCAGGACCGCAGCATTGACTCCTTTCCCGACCTTATGCACGTATTTTCTGCCGGCAACAGCAACAACTCGAATTGCGGCTACGGAGCCGGCCCCCAGTGGGGCAATATTACCGGTGGCCACAAGATGGCAAAGAATGTCCTCGCGGTGGCAAATATCAGCGATCTGGGCTCAATAAACAGCAGCAGCAGCCGGGGCCCCGCTACTGACGGTCGAATCAAGCCGGACATTTCGGCCAAGGGAACCAATGTCTATTCGACCGTTAATCCCGATGCCTACGAATTTAAAACGGGTACCTCCATGTCGTGCCCTGCCGTAGCCGGCTCGCTGGCCCTGCTCTACGAAGCCTACAAAAGCAGCCACAACGGGGAAAATCCGCCTTCCGCCCTGATCAAGTGCCATGTACTCAACAGCACCCGCGACTTGGGCAAAAAAGGACCTGACTACATCTACGGATGGGGCCTGATCAACACCTATGCGGCTGCCCGGCTTATTTTGGATGATGCCTATTTCAGCGACTCGATCGGGCAGGACGAAGTCAAAGAATTTCAGGTAAACGTGCCTGCCGGAAAAGCCGAAGCCCGCTTTATGCTCTACTGGCACGATTTACCCGCCAGCGCAGGTGCCACAAAAGCCCTGATCAACGACCTTGATCTCATTGTCATCACGCCCGCGGGAGATACCCTGCTGCCCTATGTCCTGAGCACGGCAGCCCACAGCGACAGCCTGAATAAAGAAGCGCGACAGGGCAAAGACCACCTGAACAATATGGAGCAGGTCTTCATCGACCTGCCGCAAGCCGGCAGCTACCGCCTCATTGTCAAAGGCTATGAACTGCCCCTGAATCGACAGAAATTTTTTATCAGCTATTACCTCCCCGATCGAGGAATTACGCTCGTTTATCCTGCCGGAGGAGAAAAGGTGGATGAGCAAAGATTTGCTACTTATATCAGCTGGGACAATTTCAGCAAAAGCAGTGATCCGGTAAAACTGTACTACTCAGCCGATTCGGGGCAAAGCTGGAACCTGATCTCGGCTGCCGTCAGCCCCGGGGCATTTGCCTATTACTGGGTCTTGCCGGCCGGCATCAGCGGCCCCGTAAAGGTGCGTGTGGAATCGGGGCCCTATGCGGACGAAAGCCCTGAGTTCTTCGCAATCATGCCCACGCCTTCAAACATCCGCATCGAAAAAGCCTGCTGCAACAATCTTTTTTTACGATGGGATGCCATCGCAGGGGTCGATTCTTACCGGGTCTACATTTTGGATTCACTCTATATGACAGTAGCGGGAAATTCATCTTCCAATCAATTTCTGATTGAAAGTCCGGGAGCATATAAAGAAAACTGGGTATCCGTTTCTGCCATGAAAGATGGCCTGGAAGGGCCGAGAGCCGTGGCCGTAAAAAAGGAAGAGGGCACCTATCTTTGTGATATCGACAGCAACCTGACCCTCGGAGGGATTCTCTCTCCGGGCAGAGAGCTGATCGCTTCCTGCCTGAGCAGTGACAGCCTTCCGGTGGTTCTGGAAGTGTACAATTACAGCAGCATTGACTTAAAGGCACCCCTGCTCGCCTACGAATACCGGGGCCGCACTGTGGAGTATCAAAGCAGCATAACCATTCCCGCAGGCGGCTCAAAAGTCATCAGCTTTCCGGATAAGATCGAAGCCCCTCTTCCGGGCGTGAATACCCTGAAGGCCTGGATTTCTTTCCCTGCCGACAAGAACAATTGCGATGACACGCTGGAAGTGCAATATCAAAACATGGGAAGCACCCTGGTGACGGCCCCCTACCGTGACGACCTGGAGAGCAATTTCCCCTGCGGCATTGCACCCAATTGCGGATTGACCGTCTGCGCACTGAACAATGGCCTGGTCAATGCACCCAACGCTGTGGTGGACGACATAGACTGGAGAATTGACATTTCGGGCACCGGCACCACAGGCACGGGCCCCTCCATGGACCACAACCCCGGAACCGGAGTGGGCCGCTACCTCTATCTCGAAGCCAGCGGAGAGTGTTCCTATCAGCAGGCCAGCCTTTATTTGCCCTGCTTCGATCTCAACGGCCTGCAAAAACCCAAGCTGAGCTTCTGGTATCACATGTTCGGTGCCGACATCGGAACCCTTGAAATATTGCTGAATGACGGCAGCGGCTGGCAAAGCCTGAAAAAGTATTACGGAAATCAGGGCAACTTCTGGCTTCAGCATGTGCTTGACCTTTCGCCCTGGAAGGGAAAGTATGTGGTTGTCAAGATCATCGGTACCACGGGTGACGGCTTTGCGGGCGACATCGCCCTCGATGATTTCAACTTATATGATGATGTGGCGCTTGATGCCGAAATTGTAAGCAAAGACTCACTGTGCCTCACAAGGGAGCATGCTTTCAGCGTGGATATCAATACGCGGGTCAAACGAATTGAATGGGATTTTGGGCCCGATGCCCTGCCGCAAAACGTGACAGGCAGCTACTCGGCCACGGTTCGTTTTATGAGCAAAGGAATAAAACAGGTGCGCGTCAAGCTGGTCCGCTTCGATGATTCTCTCACCATAAGCAAGAACATTAGTGTGATTGACACCCCCCTTCCCGGCTTTGAGATTCTGCCCATTGGCAATGGCGCTATCCGGCTGATCAATCACAGCGAAAATGCGACAAGCTATGAGTGGCTGCTGGGTACGCAGGACAGCAGCCGGCTGAAAGAACCGGTTTTCATATTGCCCGGGCCGAACCCCGTCAAGGTATGGCTCGTTGCAAGCAACAGCGGCTGCAGCTCCTACAAGAGCATGACTCTCAAGCCCCTTGACTGGTACTTCGAAGATTCGCAAATGATTCTTTTTCCCAATCCGGCCGATAAGAATTCGCGCCTTCTGCTGGTCAACCCCCTGCTCTCGGATTTCCGCATAGAAGTGCTAGGCAGCGATGGCCGCAAACTCTGGGATGCACCCATAGAGGCCGTCAGCGGAAATCAGTTTGAAATCGATACTTCGAAGCTGCCTGCCGGAATGTATCTCGTAAAGATCCATTCGGGTGAGAAGACTTTTACAAGAAAACTGGTGGTCATTCACCAATAATTAGTCCCTCCTGAAGAACCGCACAACATACAGATATACAAATCAATATGTTGAAATGTTTATGCTTTAGGATGTCCGAAATTGCAAGAGAGTGGTGAAGTGTATGGCAAAAGCTTGCAAATCATGAAATTTTAAAAAAGCATTTTTTATTTAATTCACCCTTCGTTAAAGGCTTCGTAAGGTTCGACTAAAGAGTCCCGAAGGGACGGCACTTTGGGTGCCAGGTGATTAGTGATTAGTGATTGGTGATTGGTGATTAGTGATTGGTGATTAGTGATTTGACAATGTCTGAATAATGCTGACCACTTTTGGATAGTTTGTGTATTGATTAGAATGATGTCGAAGAGTCCCGGAGGGACGGCATCTCCGGTGTATTTTATTACTCCTTTTCTTTCTTCTACTTTTTTTAGAAAAAAGTAGCAAAAAATCGCGCTGTGAATCTTTTTCAAGCCCACAGACGCCCTGCCCGGAAAAATCCGGACTCGCTCCTTCGCTGGCGCTACGGAGCTCAGACAGGCGGATTTTTATCCCTCCGCACGGGCTGGTGGGCGCCCCTGAAAAATCTTCAAGCCTGCCCTGACCGATAGCGTCAGGGGCGCATCCTTTTCGCTTGCGCGAAAAATGATGAGAGAAGCGGCAGTCCGGGCATTAAAGAAAGTTTCACCCCAATGGGATGCAGGCAAGGAAAGTAATACTTTCGGGTATTGCCGTATTTTCCGCGGTCTCCGCGTCCCCGCTTCTGCGAAATCTGCGAGAATAAAAAGAAAAAGAAAAAAGACATTTCACGCAGAACGCGCAGATCAACGGCTTTGAATTTCTAAAGAGGCCTTCCGTTTGTGCAAACAATGCAGAGAGGAATGCTTAGGACCAGGAGTTCCGGAGAGACAGAACAGAAAAAAGGTGCCGCTCCTCCGGAGCTAAGAGATTATTTGTTTTCAATTCTGATGTTAAGGTTATTTTTTTCGGATGAAGCATCCCTGTCAGCAAAAGATAAGTCCCGGAGGGACGGCATCTCTGTAACTCAGGCCACGAAAAGAATCAGGAGAGTCCCGGAGGGACGGCACATTGTGGTGATTGGCGACAAGAGAGTTTATAAGTGAAGAAGCAGAGAAGATAAAGAGTTGTGAAAAGGAGGGGCGGAAGTTCCGGCTCCTCCCAAAAAGGCATTCTGCTGCGGCAAAGAAGACAGATGCAGCTCATCTGTAAAAAATATCTTAAGGCAGAGACACCCGCAGTCCGAGGCTGTGGCCCAGGGTCAAAGCGCTCAGATTTCGTTGCAGCTCGGGAATGCGGGCATAGCTCCAAGCGGGCCTGGCTTCATAGTAAAGAAAGGCCGCTTCTTTGTACTTGCTTTTTCTTCCCACCCTGAGCTGAAGCCCCAGGGGCAGAAACACGGTGGCACTCAGGCTCGACCGGCCCGGTGATTCATATTCAGTCGTCCGCGTTCCCCGATACTTTCTGAAGTAAATGCCCTCCATCTCGAGGCGTCCGCCCACAGCGATATTCTGCTCATGGCGGATATAAGTATAATTGGCAAACTGATACGCTGCATTGATGCCGGCTCCGCCATAAAAGGATATCCCCCTTGCGGTATTGCTCCGCAAGATCCATTCGGCCGAAAGCTGCACTCCCCGTGTCACATAAAACATTTTGTACACCTTGTTGTTGATGCTGTCAACCGGCATTTTCTCCCCGCTGCCCAGATAAAGCAGGGTATCCACCCCGAATATTTCATTCCTGTACATTTCCTCTCTCAGCAGGATGGCCTGCCGAAATCCAAGCCCCAGCCTGAGCTCCGAGTGCGCCCAAAAGGAGCTGCGCTCCCCTTTCCCCAGGTCAAAACCCAGCTTGGGCATGAGCGAAAACGACATGGCGCGCATCGGCAGCTGTCGATAACTTAGAATTTCCTGCGTGGGCGTCAAATAGGGGCTGAGATTAATAAAGTCAAATAATGACGGAGTCTCAAAGTTTTCATAGGAAAAAGAACTTTGCACATAAATGTGATCCGCTTTCGCGAAAAAAGAACGGCTCTCCGTTTCCTGAGCAAAAAGAGCCGATGTGCAAAGAAGGAAAAGAACGAATAAGGTGCCGAAGGACTTTTTCATGATTGGTATTTTGGGTTGAACAAAAGATCAACGCAGTCCTTCATTATCTATTGCAGACAAAAAGGAAAAGAAACCGCTCAATTCACAGGAAAAAACACGTACCCAATGTATGGCCCGGCCCTATTCTTCCGTCAGCCATCCCGTACCAAAGGGGCTGCTGCTCTCCGAACGGTAATCGCGGTAGAAGCCGAAACGATCATTGTAGCCAATGCGATGATTGACGGCTGACCCTTTGAAGCCGTCATGGCAGTCTACCTCATATGAGATGCTCATCAGCCGGCCTTCGTCATCAAATCTCAGGAGCTTGTAGTTCAACGTGATGCCCCGCTCGGCCATGTCCAGTTTGACTTTGACTATATCATTAAAACTCATATTCCGTGTAAAGAGGACCTCAATCCGGTCATTCTTTTCATTTGCTGCCGCTTGGCCCGGCATGAAGGAATAAGCAGAAAGAAGAGAAAGAAGAAGGACGGGGATCAGGAAGTACTTGCTTTTCATAGCTTCGTTGTTTTTTAAGGTTGATTTTGCATGTGTCAGAAAAAAGGATATTTGACCACAGCGCTAAAAATAATCATTCTAATGTAAAAAAAATTTTAACGTGACCCGTTTGCCCCGTTTGAAGTGCCCGTCAGAGTTTCTCTCTTCTCTTTTTTGCAAATCGGGCGGCTCATTGTAAATTGCCGGCAAAGAAGCAAATGAACTCCACACAGCTCCCTACGGCAGAAAGCTTAATGCTGGATTTTGCCGAAAGAAGCGGTCTCACCGGATCGCGGCCGGCCGAACGTTATCTCTGGACCGATGCCTTTGCCGTCTGCAATTTTTTGGAATTGTACCGTACGCATGGCGATACACGCTACCTCTCGCTGGCCAAAAAGCTCATCGAAGCGGTGCATGAAGAGCTGGGGCGCTATGCGCCCGGAAGCGGAAAAGAGGGTTATCTGAGCGCCTTGCCGCCCGGTGAAGCGGCCCTGCACCCGACCCTTGGCGGATTGCGCATCGGAAAGAAAGAGCCCGAGCGCCCCGAAGGCGAGGCCTATGACCCCGAAAAAGAATGGGAACGGGACGGACAATATTTCCACTACCTCACGAAATGGATGCACGCCCTGCTGCACATGAGCGAAGCCGGTCGCGAAGTCCGCTACCTGCTCTGGGCAGCCGAGCTGGCCGAGACGGCCCACAAGGCTTTTACTTACCGCGATGAGCAGGGACGCCTGCGCATGCACTGGAAAATGCGCATCGACCTGAGTGCCCCCCTTGTACCCTCCATGGGCCAGCTTGACCCGTTGGACGGCCTGGTGACCTTCAGCATGATAAGGGCAAAGCTTAAAGAATGGAATGTGGACGAAATAAACCCGGATGCCGCCATTGCCGATATGCGGGAAATGTGCGGGGATATCAACCCCCTGACGGACGATCCCCTCGGGCTGGGCGGATTGCTGAGCGATTCCTTTTTCCTCTCGGCTCTTGTTGCGGCCGGATACAACCGCGAAGACGAAGGCTTGCTTGAACGCATGCTGAGCAGCTCTGCCAGGGGCATGGCCGCCTTCCTGGCCACCCCCACCCTGCATCTCCCGGCCGCCCAGCGCCTGGCCTTCCGCGAGCTGGGCCTTGCCATTGGATTGCACGGCATTGAAAAAAGCGAAAAAAATATAAGAACGTACAAAAACGCTTTTGCACACCCGGCCGGTATGCTCGAATTGCTGGCTATCAACCGGAAATTCATCCCCGTGGGAGAGGCCATCGAGATCTTTTGGCTGGAGGCCGAAAACCGGAAATCAGCCGCCTGGAAGGCCCATCAAAACATCAATACGGTCATGCTGGCCAGCGCCCTCCTGCCCGGTGGTTTTCTCTCTTTTTGACAGAAAAGAAGAAAAAAACTGCCTGCAGAGCTGCTTTCTATTCGCACTTGATGATGCGCAGCACACTTCGATGAAAGCCGCCCCCGTCCGGGCTTTCGACATCCACGCGCAGGAGGTAAACTCCGTTGGCCTTGTTTTTCAGGGCAAAAACAGGAATGGCATAGGCGGTGCCGGGATAGGCATAGATGATATTGTTGTAGTGCAGTTGCCCGCTGATGTCAAAGAGGCTGTAAGTGAGCAATCGCGGCTCTTCGAAGCGAAAGGCAATTTGAAACTTTCCGTCAGTGGGATTGGGACTGACGGTCACGAGGCTGTCCTTCAGCAGGGCTTCCGGGCCTCCGGCCAGATAAAAAGCAGCTTCAGAGAAATTGGGAATGCCGTAGCCCACGCGGTCGTCCGGATTTTCAAAGCGGTGGCCGCTGCGCTCAATGGCATGAAAAATGTCCATGTTGTTTTTTTCGGGGAATGCCTGCCACAGACAGGCGGCCATGCCGGCTATGATGGGCCCCGAGAAGGAAGTGCCGCTGCCCGTGCGCACCGAGTCGGCAAATGACCAGAGGTAGGTGCCCCAGCCGATAGCGGCTACATTGGGTTTGATGTCCCCGTCAAATGCAGGGCCGTAGGAGGAGAAATCGGCCGGAATGGAATCCCGGTTGACGGCCCCTACGGCCAACACGCTGTCGCCATCAGCCGGAGCACCGATATAACGCCAGTTGCTGTTGCCGCTGTTGCCTGCACTGTTGACCATCAGCATGCCGCGCGAGGCGGCTATATCGGCACCGCGGGTAATGCGCGTGGTGTTTCCATCCATGTCGGAATATCTATGATCCATGGTTGAGTCGTCAAATGTCGTGTAGCCCAGGGAGGTGTTGCAGACATCGGCTCCGATGCTGTCGGCAAATTCGGCTCCCGCTATCCAGTTGTCTTCTTCCACCAGCAGTTCCGAGCTGACATCCTCGGTGACGAGGAGCACATAAGACGCCCGGGGGGCCGTACCTACGAAAAGGCCCGGCACTTCGGCCGCCATGGTGCTGAGCACATAGCATCCGTGGGATGAAAAACGATACACATCCTGCGAAGGGTCTATAAAATTGTGTGTGGCCGCGATGCGTCCTTCTTCGCGCAGCAATTCAAAAGCCTTCAGATATTCCACTCCGGCAAAACCCGCATCCAGAACGGCAATGAGCATTCCCTCGCCCTGAAAACCCATATCGTGGAGCGCATCCCCCCCGATCATGCGAATCTGGGTATAAGCGGCACCGTAATCATACGCCAGATTGCGCCTGTTTTGATCGCGGAGAATATCAAGTTTATTGCCGGGTGCCCGGCTCATTCGAAAACGCGCCACGCGCTGCGAATTTTTCACAAAGGGAAGTTGTAATATCTGCCCGAGCACGGCCGAATTGGGCACGCTCACCGTGACGGCATTGAACCATTTTGACCGGCTGTGGACCGTTGCCCCGAGGGCCCGCACCTGTCTGATGTAGTCCGGATTGAGCGGCAGGTCGCGATAGTCGATGGGAATGTTTTGCCGCGCTCTGCGTGCCAGGGCTCGTGGCGAAAGAAAGGCTTCGGGGGCATTGATGCTGAATCCGCTGCCGTCTTTATCAAAAAATTGGATCCAATATTTTGGGGTCGATTGAGATTCTCCCGCAAAGGAAGAAAAGAGAAAGAAGAGAAGGGAGAGGAGGTACTTTCCTATTCGTATCTGATCAGTCGCTGATGCATGATGTAGCCGTTGGTTGCCTTTTCTTCCCATGGTTCGTTCGGAATTACACTTCCCACAAATTTAAGATTGAATTGTATGCGCTCTATCAGCCCAATGTCACGAGCATAGCGGGCTTCCGAATAACGGTACTCCAGCAGGTTTTCGTCATCCGACTCAAGGATATGAGCGGTCTTGGCAAAAGCATTTGTTCCCAGTTCATACGGCTCGTCCACAGCAAGAAAAACATTGTTCCAATTGCGGTAAAAGGCAAAAGTATCGTTGTCGGGCACAAAAGCGGCTCCGTCCCAACTTGCCCCCTTTACGGGCGGAAAGACAAAAGGGATCAGACGAATGTTGTTGGCCTGGTATTCGATGTGCCGGGGCGTTCGCAGCAGCATGGTAATCTCCGGGCCTTCCCAGAAAGAAGCTCCTTTTCTGCGCCTGTATTCCTCTGCCAGATGTGCCGTACGGCCTTCGGCATCGCGAAAAGTATCGGCAATCACCACCTTCACTTCCCAGCGAAAAGTATCCTTTCCACCGGCAAATAGCGGGCTGTAGATAACCGAATCCACTTCATAAATCGCGGTGTGACCGATATCCAACGGGTAATAATCATAACCCGGGTCGAGCTGAAAATCGCTCATCCGGGTGCAGGACGTGAATGCCCAGAGGGCGAGGAGCGAAAAAAGGATCTTATTCTTCATCATGAACTTCTACGCAAGCGGCCGGAAATGGTTGGCTCTATTTGCACTTTGTAAAGCTACTGAGGAAAAACGCAATGGACGACTCCTTTGCGCGGCCATCCTGTCGAAAAAGCGGGAAATAGTCCTTTTTACTAATCGCAGGAGCCGAAAATGTGAAAATCCGGTGCTTTGCTCTGCAGGCAGCCGCTTATCTTGCAAAACTAAAATCCCCGTGGAATACGGTATCATACCCCTCAGCCTGGTCCCCGTGCGGGCCCATCCTTCTGACGAATCCGAGATGGTCACCCAACTCCTTTTTGGCGAAGGCCTCGAGGTGCTCAGTGCCCGGGCACAGTGGCGCCATATCCGTTGCCTCTATGATGACTATGAAGGATGGATTGACGAAAAGCAATATGTAAAAACAGGGAAGAAGATACTGGAGGAAGCCCAACGGAAGCCGGCTTTCTCGTTGGAGATTTCGCATCCCGTCACCAATCACACGCACCACATTCCGGTCGTGCTGGGCTCTTTCCTTCCTTATTTCGATGGCATCAATCTGAGAATTGCCGGCCGGCCCTATTGGTACAACGGCCAAGCCTACACCCCTTCGGATTCGGACGAACCCCGGGCCCTGCTCGAAAAGATCGTTTTAAAGTATCATTATGCGCCCTACCTCTGGGGCGGGCGCTCGCCTTTCGGCATCGACTGTTCGGGCCTCACACAGATGGTATTCAAAATCCTCGGGATCGCCCTGCCCCGCGATGCCCGTCAGCAGGCAGAACACGGACAGGAGGTGGCTTTTGCCTCCACGGCACAAAGTGGCGACCTGGCCTTTTTCAGCAATAAAAACGGAGACATCGCACACGTGGGCATTGTATTAAAAAACAGCCGCATCATCCATGCCTACGGGCGGGTGCGCATCGACCGCCTCGACCAGCAGGGCATCTACAACGAAGACATTCAAAAATACACCCACCATTTGCGCATCATCAGGCGCATTTTGTGATCAGGGCTTTTTCACTTTGGCCTGGCCCGCCTCCAGCCGGTCCAGTCTCTTTCTCAGGCTTTCCAGCTCATTTTCCAGTTCGCTGATCTTTGCATCTTTTTTCTCGATAATCCGCTGCTGCTCCTGAATGGCCGAAACAATGAAGGGAATCATGCCCGTATAATTTACGGCATCAAAATAAATGCCTTCTTCCTCCTTCTCTCCTTCCGCTGCGTTCTCCTCAAAATTATCCAGCGGCTGATATGTACGCTTGACCAGTTGCGGCAATATTTCTTTTACATCCTGAGCTACAAAACCGTATTGCAGACCTTCCGGCAAGTTCATCTTTTCCCGCATATCGGCCCGGTAGCGATAGCGCTCGGGCATCAGGTTCATCACAACGGCAAGCCCTCCGCTGTACGCTGCCAGGTCTTCTTTCAGTTTTCTATCCGAGGGGAGGTAGGAGCCCGCACTGTACACATCGCCATTGAAATATCCTGCATAAGCGACCGACCCACCGCTTGCGGTCGCGTATACGCCATAATTTACGGAGCTTCCGGCACCGGAGGCACTACCGGTTATTCCGTAATTTCTATACGTACTATTTGAGGCCAAAGCTCTTACGCCATAATTGGCCCTGCTATTGGCATCCTGCGAAATTCCACTTATTCCAACACATACAGGATCATAAGAGGCATTTTCACTTACCCCCGCCTCCGCATATATGGCATACGCAGTGATCGGGTAAACTGGAGAAATAGAGCTGGATTTGTATTTAAAATAGGCTCCGGTTTGCTTAAGTAAAGCTAGTCCATATGGAGCTAAGAACACATTATGGAAGCTGCTCAATCTCTTAATATACAGGCCACTAGGGTCTATAGAAACAGGATCCGGTTCCGAGACAAGTGGCCCGTCAAAATTAAATTTTAATGAAAATCCCCTGGCCGTCATCCTCCAGTTGTTGCCATTATTTCTAAATTCCAGAGAAACGGAGTCACTCTGGGCATCGCTTTCAAGCAGCAGATGGGGCATATAGAGTCCGTTGTTGTTTCTAAGGATGTGGAGCGAAGCCGAAGGCGTATCCGTGCCAATGCCCACATGGCCGCTTTGCAGCCCCACATGCATCACGGGCACCCGTGCCCCCAGGAATACGGACTTTCTAAAAAGAAAGACATCCCGGGCATCTTCGTATTGCAGCCCCCATCCGCTGAAGGCAGGTGAATGGGCCAGTACCATGCGCGTATCGTTGTTGGTTCCGCTTCCGAACATGGTAATCATCGGGCTGCTGCTGCCGGCCACGGCCGGAAACAATATCCCCGCGGCCGGGTCGACAAATGTCACTGCTCCCGTGGATCCGTCCACCTGAAATTTCCCGTCTCCTACCGTCAATGCAGAGGCCGGAGCGGAAGTGCCGATGCCCACGTTGCCGCCCGTGTAATATACAGAGCTGCCGTTTACGCTCCAGGGCGAGCCCGGCAGGGTCACCGATCCTCCCCCCAGGCTCAGCGTCAATTGGTTGCCGCTCAGACTCAGGGTCTGCAGCTCGTTGGCCGGATCGGCATCGGCATCGTCCACCTCATCCGTTGATGAGATGACGAAATTGGGATAGCTGCCCGAAACGGAGGTGGCACCGCTGCCCGTGATCACCACGGCATTGCCCGGCTCCCACCCGCTGCCATTCCAGATCAGGGCCTGATTATTTGCCGGTGCTGTGCTGCCCACGTCAATCAGATCTGCCAGCTTCATGTCCGTGGCAAGCTT
>Ga0256839_1002948_pt1 | contig 18175 bp, 12 predicted proteins | sample 354166metaG_FD_185968 | JGI IMG/M metagenome (GOLD analysis project Ga0256839, IMG submission 185968) | Hydrothermal vent microbial communities from Mid Atlantic Ridge, Atlantic Ocean - 354-166 | ecosystem: Environmental > Aquatic > Marine > Hydrothermal vents | place: Atlantic Ocean: Mid... | reverse complement strand
GTTTTGTTCAAAAAATTCGCCAATATTGATTGTTTTGACATCGAGGTGAATGAAAGCGACCCCTATAAACTGGCCGATATCATCACCACGCTGGAACCCACGTTTGGCGCGATTAACCTTGAGGACATCAAAGCCCCCGAATGTTTTATTGTTGAAAAAATCTGCCGTGAACGCATGAACATTCCGGTATTTCATGATGACCAGCACGGCACCGCAATTGTGGTAGGCGCGGCTGCCAAAAACGCGCTAGAGGTCGCGGGCAAGCAATTTAAGGATATCAAGGTGGTTTCCACCGGCGGCGGCGCGGCGGGGATTGCCTGTTTGAACATGCTGTTAAAACTGGGCGTGCAGCGGCGCAATGTCTGGCTGTGTGATATTGACGGGCTGGTCTATACGGGCCGCAGCAGCGAGACATCGCCGCAAAAAGAGGATTTTGCCCAAGACAGCGATCTGCGCACGCTGGATGATGTGATTGATGGCGCCGATTTGTTTCTGGGCCTGTCCGGGCCGGGGGTGCTAAAACCCGAAATGGTCGCCAAAATGGCCAAAACCCCGATTATCTTCGCCTTGGCCAACCCGACCCCTGAAATCATGCCTGACGAAGTGCGCAAAGTTGCGCCGGACGCGATCATTGCCACAGGGCGGTCGGATTTTCCCAATCAGGTTAATAATGTGCTGTGTTTTCCGTTTATCTTTCGCGGCGCGCTGGATGTGGGGGCCACCACCATCAATGATGAAATGCAAATCGGTTGTGTAAACGGCATTGCAGCGCTGGCCCATGCCCATTCATCAGCCGAGGCCGCCGCTGCCTATAAGGGCGAGGAATTGAAATTCGGGGCGGATTATCTGATCCCCAAACCGTTTGATCCGCGCCTGTTGGCCACGGTGGCAGGGGCCGTGGCCGAGGCCGCAATGAAAAGCGGGGTCGCCACACGGCCGGTGGCGGATATTGATGCTTATCGCGAACAACTGGACAATTCGGTTTATCGTTCGGCCTTTATCATGCGGCGGGTGTTTGATGCAGCGCGTGCCAGCAAACGGCGCATTGTTTTCACCGAGGGCGAGGATGAGCGGGTGCTTCGTGCTGCCCATGCCATGATGGAAGAAACCCATGACGCCCCCATTTTAATCGGCCGCCCCGAAGTGGTCGCCAGCCGCATAGAGGCCGCAGGATTGCCGATAAAGGCAGGGGTTGATTTTGAACTGGTAAACCCCGAAAGCGATCCGCGGTATCGTGATTATTGGGGTGAATACCATACGGTTATGGCGCGGCGCGGGGTAACGCCCGCCTTGGCGCAGGCGATTATGCGGACAAATACTACCGCGATTGGTGCCATTATGGTTAAACGCAATGATGCCGACAGCCTGATCTGCGGCACGTTCGGGCAATATCTGTGGCATATGAATTATGTGGAGCAGATTTTGGGGTCTGACAGCCTGCAACCGCGCGGGGCTTTGTCGTTGATGTTGCACGAAAGTGGGCCTTTGTTTATTGCCGACACGCAGGTGTTTCCCGAACCTACTCCGGAACAAATTGCCACAATTGTCTGCGGCGCAGCGCGCCATGCACGGCGCTTCGGGGTGGAACCCAAAATTGCGCTATGTTCCCATTCGCAATTCGGCAATATGCAAACGGATTCAGGCCGCCGGATGCGTGCGGCTATGGCGATACTGGATGCGCAGAATCTCGATTTCGAATACGAGGGCGAAATGCATGTCGATGCAGCGCTGGACCCAAACATCCGCGAAAAAATCCTGCCATGCGGGCGGCTGAAAGGCCGCGCCAATGTGCTGGTATTTGCCAGTGCGGATGCTGCCAGCGGGGTGCGCAACACCATGAAAATGCTGGCAGGGGGGTTGGAAATCGGGCCAATTCTGGTGGGGATGGGCAATAAGGCGCATATCGTAACTTCGTCGATTACAGCGCGGGGCTTGTTGAATATCGCGGCTTTGGCTGGTACGTCGGTTCATGAATATGCCTAGGGCCAGGACTTATTAATATCTTGCCTTGCTGGCGATATTCTGAATCAATGCCTACCAAATCATCAGGAGGGCAAGATGTTAGACCAATTTTGGCTTAGTGAGGAACAGTTGGCGCGGATCAAACCGTGTTTTTCGTTGCCGCACGGGGTATCTCGGGTGGATGACCGCAAAGTCATCAGCGGCATCATTCACGTCATTCGCAATGGCTTGCGCTGGCGGGATGTTCCGGCGGTCTATGGGCCGCATAAAACGTTATATAACAGGTCTATAAGGTGGTCGAAAATGGAGGGGGGATAAGATGTTCACGGCCTTGGTTGCTGAAAATGATCCGCCGAAACGCTTGATGACTGAGCCTCGACCCTAGGTGTTTAGTCGCAAACCTGTTCAACAAAGCAGGACCACTTCAATGACTCGACGACAGGCTGCTATAGCGGCCAAAAAATCGGGATCAACAGGCTGGCCAAAATGCCGATACTGATATTGAGCGGAATACCAATGCGCATAAAATCGGTAAAACTATACCCCCCCGGGCCGTAAACCAGCGTGTTGGTCTGATAACCAATCGGAGTGGCAAAACTGGCCGAGGCTGCAACCATTACCGCGATCACCAGCGGGCGCGGATCAACGCCCAGCGCGCTTGCCAGCCCGATGGCAACCGGCGTGACCACCACTGCCACCGCATTGTTTGACACCAGTTCGGTCAAAACCGAAGTCAGCAGATAAACCGCCCAGATCAACAACGGTGCCGGTAAAATCATCAGGTATGGTGCCAGCCCGTCGGCAATAATCGCCACCGCGCCCGATCGCTGCAATGCCGCACCTATGGCCAACATCGAAAAAATCAGCACCAAAAGCTGCCCGTCGACAAACCCGAATGCCTCGTCGGCATCAATCGCGCGGGCCAGCAACACAAATGCCACCGCCACCAATGCCAGCGCAAAGATTGGCGCAACACCCAAAGCTGCCAGAATTACCACCGCGCCCAGCGCCAGAATTACCAGCGGCGCATGGCCCCGCCGATAGGGGCGTTCAGCCGGTGCCGCGACATCGACCAGATCAACATCTTGGGCCAACCGCTGGATATCTTGCGCCGCGCCTTCCAGCAATAATGTATCCCCGACCCGCACCACAATACTGTCAAGCGCGCGCCCGAGGTTCTGGTTGCGCCGATGCACCGCCAGCGGATACACTCCGTAACGGCGCCGCAAACGCAGGTTGCCCAAAGACCGCCCCACCAGCTTGCAGCCCGGCGAAATCAGGGCCTCAACGGTGGTGGTTTCACGCGACCCGAGGCTTTCGACCATTTCCAGCGCGTTGCTTTCGCGCAGGCCCAGCAATTCTTCCATGCCGGTGCGCAGCACCACACGGTCGCCTTGCTGCAAGGTTACATCGGGGAATTTCCGCCGCAGGCTTTCATCGCCGCGCAAAACGTCAATCACCCGCATCCCCGGGCGTTTGAACAGATCGATCTCACCAATAATCTTTCCGATTACCGATGAACCCTCCGGCACGGCTACCTCGGTGAAAAAGTTGGTTTTCTTGCGGTTGACCAGCATTTCAGCCAGCGAAAACCGGTCTGGCAACAGGCGCGGCCCCAATATTCGCAGATAAAGCATGCCAAAAGCCGCCAGACAGATCGCCAGCGGCGTGACCTCGAACAAGGTAAAGGGTTCCAGCCCCTGCGCTTGCGCCACGCCGTCAACCAGCAGGTTGGTCGAAGTGCCGATCAGGGTAAGCATGCCGCCAAAAATCGCCGTATAAGACAGCGGGATCAGCAATTTTGACGGCACAACCCCGATGCTGCGCGCCAATTGCACCACCACCGGAATAAGCACGACAACAACCGGCGTATTATTCATAAAAGCCGAGGCCAGCAGCGTAAATGCCGCCAACCCTGCCAGCACCATAGTGGGGTGGTCTTTGGCATGTTTTGAAACCAGCCCTGTCAGCGTGTTCAAAGCACCAGTGCGCACTAATGCACCTGACATGATAAACATCGCCGCCACGGTCCAGGGCGCGGGGTTGGAAAATACCTGTAGCAATTCATCAACCGGCAACACGCCGGTGATCAGCAAAAAAGTCGCCCCGCCCAGCGCCACGACCTCGGTCGGGTATACTTCGCGGATGAACAGGTAAAACATCACCGCAATGGTGGCAAAGCTAAGCATTGCGGGCATTGGATCTGTCGTCAGGAATTCGGGCATACGACTTCTCCTTTAGCTTTCGGCCTTTTTGGGGCGCACAAGGGCTATGCCCAGCAGCATAAGCACAAATGCCAGCCAAACCCAGAGCGAAAACCGCTCGTCCAGAAAAACCATGGCAATGATAACCCCCCAGCCGGTTACCAGATAGGCAACTTGGCTGGCAAAAACCGGCCCCGTGCGGGCGATTAACCACACATAACCCACATAGGCGATCCAGTTCAGAACCGCGCTAAGGGCAATCATGAATTCAGGCAAGGTCCATGGCTGAAACGGGGTGATCTGCTGGCCCAGAACCGTTGCCATCGGCACCGCCAGCACCAGCCCGTAGATCATGGCCCCGAACATTATTTGCGGCGCGCTAAGGCGGCGCGGCCCGATCCATGTTAGAAAATTGGCCTCCATTGCATAAAGCAGCGGCGCGCCAATGGCCAGAAACACATAGCCGACTTTGCTTTGGTCGGGCAATCCGGTATCCGGCCCGACAATCAGCACAATTGCCACCATACCAAAACCGGCCCCCAGCAAACGCCTGACCTGCGGCTTTTCAAACCCCATCATCAAAGCAATGCCCATGGCAAACAGCGGCACCAGCGCAATGATGATCGAAAGAATACCGGCGGGCAGTTCGGCGCTGGCAGTATAGGAAAAATAATTCGGCACCACCGTGCCCAGCACCGCCACCCCCAAAAACAACTGCCAGTGCCTAAGCATATTTGGCAGCTTGTCACCCGATGCAAATATCGCGATGCCCGACAATGTTATGCCGATCACCATCTGCCAGACCACAATGCCAAACGGTTTATAGCCGGTTGAAACCGCTACTTTGGTTACTGAAAATATCGCGCCCCAGATCAGGCCCATGATAATCAGCAACAGGTAAAATATTAGTTCGCGCTTCAATCAAGCGGCCCTTGGGGTTGTAACAACCCGCCTTGGCGCACCGGCACAATGCGCAGGGCCTTGCCGGTTTTATCATCACTTTCGATATATACCCCCGACAGGGTGGCAGGGCCGTTGGCAGGGGTAAACCGCCCTTTTGACATGCCGGTGACAAACCGGCGCATCGGTTCCAGTGTTTCCATGCCGATCACCGAATTATAATCACCGCACATACCTGCATCAGTCAGGCAAGCCGTGCCTTTTTCAAGGATCCGCGCATCGGCGGTGGGCACATGGGTATGGGTGCCGACAACCAGACTGGCGCGCCCGTCCAGCCAATGGGCCATTGCCATTTTTTCCGATGTCACCTCGGCGTGGAAATCAACAATAACCGCATTGGCAATGCCCCCCAGCGGCACGGGTTTCAGCGCGGCATCCAGCGCCGAAAAAGGGTCTGAAAACGGGCGTTTCATAAATACCTGCCCCAAGGCCTGCACTACAAACACCTTGCGCCCGCCAGGCGCATCAAACATCCGCGCCCCGACCCCCGGCGCGATTTTTGCATAATTTATGGGCCGTAAAATGCGCGGTTCTTTTTCGATCGCAACCTGCATGTCTTTTTGGTCAAACGCATGATCGCCCAGCGTAATCACATCCGCGCCCGCATCCAGCAGCCCCTGCGCATGGGCACCCGACAGCCCCATGCCGCTGGTGGCGTTTTCGCCGTTAACCACAACAAAATCCAGCCGCCAGTCCGCGCGCAGGCGCGGCAGCATTTCCGCCACCGCCTTGCGGCCGGCGCGGCCCATCACATCACCAAGGAAAAGAATTTTCATACCTGACCTCTAGCTGCGAAAAACCGGCCATGCAAGCCATTGAAGCCCCGCAAATTTACCAAGCGTTCAGGAATTTCTGCGAAACCGATGTAAATGAAAGCAAATCAATGAAAATTATTGTGAAATATGACTGAACAAACCAGCCTTGTTGCCAAGCCAAACGGCCTGAAAAGCCTAAGCCAACGCCAGAAAGCTGCCATAATTGTGCGGCTGCTGGTGGGGGGCGGCACCTCGATTGATTCGCTTGATCTGGACGCCGATTCGATCTGGAAGATCACCAATGCCATGACAGGGCTGGGGGTGGTTGACCGCGATGTGGTGGATGCGGTCACAGCCGAATTTATCATCGCCATGGAAAAAATGGGGATGATTTTCGAAAAAGATGTGGATGGCTCGCTGAAACAGCTGGAAGAACAGATCAATCCCGAAACACTGGGTCTTGTGCGCGACAAACAAACCGGTTCCGAAGAAGCAAGCGCATGGCGCATGATCTCGCGCGCCGATTCTGAAAAACTGGCGGGGTTGATTGCCCTTGAAAACCCCCGCATCGGCGCGGTTATCCTCTCAAAACTTTCGGCGGCCAAATCTGCGGAAATTGTCGGGCAGATAGACGGCGCCGCGGCCCATAACCTGCTGGCCGCCATTACCAAAATTTCGGATATCGAGGAAGATGTTGTCGCCCAAATCGGCATTGCCTTTGCCAAAGGGCTTGCCGAGGATGGCGATGGCGGCGCCTTTGATGACAGCGCTGCTGAACGTATCGGCGCCATTCTCAATGTTTCCCAAAGCAATTTTCGCGATGAAATGCTGGAAACATTTGAAACCGCCGACCCACAAGAGGCCGAGCGTATCCGCAAGCTGATGTTCACATTTGAAGACATCCCCGACCGCGTGGTTGGCCGCGATATTTCCAAAATCCTGCGCGGTGTTGATGACGCAACCTTGGTTGCGGCCCTGTCGGGTGCTGCGGAAACCATGCCGCAGGTCAAGGAATTTATCATGTCGAATATTTCCAGCCGTCTGGCCGAACAGATCGAGGAAAACATTACCGATGCCGGCCCGATCAAACCCCGCGATGCCGACGCGGCCATGACCCAGATGATCATCAGCCTGAAGGAGCTTGAAAAATCCGGTGAAATCAAATTGATCGAACCGGAAGAGGAAGAAGAATGACCAAAACCATTCTGCGCCAAAAAATTGAGCGAAGCGCGCCAAAACCGGTAATCGGTCCGCAATTGAACATCGGGCAATATCTTGAAAAAGCCGTGGCACTGGCGGGGCTATCACGGCTGCAAACCCAGATAGAGGCCAAAACCGACAGCGCCATTGCCACCACCCCCGCGCAATTTGTCGAGGGGCTGTTTGAATCCGGCCTGAACCTGATGATTGCCGGCAGCAAAACCCCTTATCTGGGCATTATCAGCCTGAATTGTGAGCTGGTCAGTTCCCTGACCGATGTTCTGACCGGCGATCTTGAGGGCGAGCGCCCAACCGATATTCCCCAGCGCCTGCCCACCAGCGCTGATGCGGCCATGTGTTATGATTTTATAAGCGGGGTTCTGGGTGAAATCGACGGGGTTTTGTCTGAACAACAGCCGGATTTCATCCCCCCCGCTTTTGAAATCACCGGACGTGAAACCGAACCCTCAGCCCATATGTTTCCCGAAATCCCCCATATCACCGCAACGCTGGATGTCGATATTGACGATGGCGCGCGGGGGGGTAAATTTTCAGTATCAGTGCCGGTTGGCATTTGGGGGGGGCGGCAGGTGGCAGCCCTGACCCCGGGCCAGACAAAACCTGATCCTGAATGGCTGTCTGCGTTGAAAACCTCGGTCAACGCCGCACCTGCGCAATTCAATGCTGTGTTATATCGCAAAAAAATGTCAATCGGCGAAATCATGAAGCTGAAAACCGGCGATATACTGGAATTTCCGGCAACAGCGCTGGAAACGCTAACATTGGAAGCATCAAAAAACGGTGAAAAAACCGCCTTTATGACCGCAAGGCTGGGCGAATATCAGGATATGCGCGCCGCGCGGATTTCAAATATTGGCCCGACGCAAACCGCGCCGGACCAACAGAAATTATTGGCTAGCCCCTAGCTGCGTGCCCATGGGCGCGGGAAGGCACCCAATACTTCGGTAATGGCGCTGTCTTCGGCACCCCCTGATACCTTGGCCAAAAGACCTTGTTTTTTGTCCTCGACCACTTCGGTAACTTTGGCATCAACACCGGCGGCAGCAAGGCTCTCGTTGTAAACCCGCTCAATCGCGATTTTACGCAGATCGTTTTTCAGGATTTTACCAACAGCGGTTTTGGGCAATTCGGCCATAATCTCCACATATTTTGGAATTGCGGCGCGTTCATCAACATTGGCTTTCAGATGTTCCATCAAGGCCGCTGAATCAGCAGTCGCGCCCTCGATCAGCTCCACGTAAACACATGGAACCTCGCCCGAATGGGCATCGCATTGACCAATTGCACCCGAAAGCGCCACATCTGGGTGGCCGGCCAACGCGTCCTCGATCACGGCGGGGTCGATGTTGTGCCCCCCACGAATGATCAGATCTTTGGCGCGACCCGTGATCCACAAAAACCCGTCGCCATCTATGCGGCCCAGATCACCGGTGCGCATATATTCACCGGCAAAAAGACCAACATTTTTGTCAGCCTCAACATAGGTTTCACCGGTCATAATGCCCGGGTTTTTCACGCAGATTTCAGCAATTTCGTCGACCATTTTTTCCGAAATGATAGAACCATCCGGCGCACAATCCAGAATTTTCACATCCGTGTAGGGAAACGGCAACCCAACCGAGCCGATTTTGCGGTTACCCGCCACAGGGTTGATCGAAATCAGGCAGGTGGCTTCGGTCATGCCGTAACCTTCCAACACCCGCACACCGGTTGCTTTTTCGAATTTTTTGAATAATTCGGTTGGCAAGGGTGCTGATCCACAAAGCGCGTATTTCAGGCTGGACACATCCGCATCAACCTCGCGCTGCATCAATGCCGCCACCGCTGTTGGCACGGTTACCATGAAAGATGCCTGATAACGTTCAACCAGTTTCCAGAAATTATCAAACACCCCGTCACCGCGATAGCCTTGCGGGGTTGGCATGACCATATGCGCGCCCGACGCAATACAGGACATCAAAATCGGATAAGCCGCAAAAACATGGAACATCGGCAAGGGGCAGATCAGCGCGTCTTTTTCGCTGAAAATCTGAAAATCGGCGCACCAGCCATTATAGATCATGCCCGAATAACGATGCTGTGCCACCTTTGGCATGCCGGTGGTGCCGCCGGTGTGGAAATAGGCCGCGACCCGATCCGTGGATGTTTCGGCCCAATCAAGGGTTTTGTTTTGTTTGTCCATTTCAGTGTTGAAATTCATCACCTTGGCGGAATGTGTCGCGTTTACCTTGGGGCGCAATAGCGGCACAATCCATGCCAGCGGCGGTTTCAGATAGCGCTTCAGATCCACCTCGAGAATGGTTTTGACATTGGGCGCCAGCGCCACGGAATCGGCCACCAGCTGTGCCACATCGGTTTTGGGAAACGGCGCCAGTGTTACCACAACCTTGGCATTGGTTTCGCGCAAAATCGACCCGATTTGTTCGGCTGAAAGCAGCGGATTGATCGGGTTGACAATGCCGGCCGTGGAACCGGCCACAAAAGCAATTGCGGCTTCGTTACAATTTGGCAAGATATAGGCAACAACATCCGTTTCCCCCACGCCCAAGGAACGAAAAAGATTGGCCGCCTGCGAAACACGATCGCGAAATTGTGACCATGTAAAAGTCTCGGCAGGGTCTTTCGGGCCGGATTTCAGCTGAAAGGTAACCGCGGGCCGGTCGGGGTGTTTATCCACGGTGTTTGACATGAATTCATACAATGTGGTGGCGTCCCAACGGTCCGTCACCGGCATTTCGTTTTCTACGGCTATTTTCTCTTTGATTGTCGCAACTTGCACTTTTATTTTCCTCCCATGGAAATTTTCCAAAAATATGAAGGTTTTACCCCCGTGGGGCAAGGAAAAACGCTAAATTACGCTACGCCCTCGGTAAATTGCAGCTTGGCGAGGCGTGCATATAGGCCTTTTTGGGCCACCAAGGCGCCATGGCTGCCCTCCGCCACGATCCGGCCTTGATCAAAAACAACGATTCGGTCGGCTTTTTTTACTGTCGCCAAACGGTGCGCAATAATCAAAGTAGTGCGGTGTTGTGACAGGGATTCCACGGCCCGCTGCACGGCACGTTCGCTTTCTGCATCCAGTGCTGATGTGGCCTCGTCCAGCAGCAATATCGGCGCGTCGCGCAGCACCGCGCGGGCAATGGCTATCCGTTGCTTTTGCCCGCCCGATAACATCACGCCACGCTCCCCTACATAGCTGTCATAACCATCGGGAAGTTTGGTTAAAAACTCATGGGCGGCGGCAGCTTTGGCAGCGTTTTCGACATCTGCATCCGACGCCCCAGGTCGCCCAAACCGGATGTTTTCGCGCGCCGATGTGGCAAAAATAACCGGTTCTTGCGGCACCATTGCCATGGCGCGGCGCATGTCTTCGCGTAACAGGTTTTCCAGCGGCACCCCGTCCAGCGTAATGACCCCCGAATTCGGTTCATAAAACCGCATCAGCATTTGAAAAACCGTGGTTTTACCCGCACCCGACGGCCCAACCAAAGCCACGGTTTCACCGGCTTTGATGTCCAGATTAAAATCCTGCAAAGCAAGGGTATCGGGGCGCGAAGGATAATTGAAATTCAGGTTTTTGAGCGCAATCGCCCCTGTCACCGGGTTGGGCAATGTGGTTGGGTTTGCCGGATCCTGCACCGTGTCTTCAACCTCGATCAATTCCACCAGCCGTTCGGTGGCACCCGCCGCGCGTTGCAACTCACCCCAGATTTCCGAAAGCGCACCAACCGCGCCCGCCACCATCACCGAATAAATCACAAACTGCACCAACAGCCCTGCATCCATATCGCCGTTTTTGACCACACCGGCACCAACCCACAGCACTGTCACAATGCCGGTAAACACCAGAAAAATAATGCTGGCAGTCATGAATGACCGGGTTAAAATACGTTTTTTGGCTACTTCAAACGCGGCTTCGGTCAGGTCGCTGTATTTATTGCGGCTCTCAATTTCATGGGTATAGGCCTGCACGGTTTGCGCTGCCAGCAAGGTTTCGGATGCCATGGCAGACCCGTCCGCGATCCGGTCCTGACTTTCGCGCGAAAGGTTCCGCAAGCGGCGGCCAAACACGATGATCGGCACAATAATCAACGGCACAGTCAGCAAAACCAGACCGGTAAGATAAGCCGAGGTAAACAACATAAAAACCAGCCCGCCAACAAAAATCAGCACATTGCGCAACGCCACGGAAACCGAAGAACTGATTACCGACAAAATCAGCGTCGTGTCGGTGGTCAGGCGCGAAAGCACTTCGCCGGTCATGATTTTCTCATAGAACTCGGGGCTCATGCCGATAACTTTGTTGTAAATCGCAATGCGGATGTCGGCGATTACCCGTTCGCCAAGCCGCGTGACCAGATAAAACCGGATGGCCGTGCCCACCGCCAACGCCCCGGCAATGGCAATGGCCATCAGGAATACATCATTGATATTGCGAACGGAATCGGCTGAAAACCCGTCAATTACACCCCGCACCGCCAAAGGCAGCATCAGGGATAACCCAGCCGTGGAAACCAGCGCCGCCAACGCGCCCCATAACATCTTTTTGTAAGGGTAAAGAAACGGCAAAAGCCCGCGCAACGGCCCAAGCGATTTGGATTTATCGCGTTCTTGGCCAGAATCAGTAAATGCCATGATTTTCCCCTGTTATGGTGCGCTGCAGGTAATCATCCGCACCAAAAAGAGCAAGGCGGCGAAATGTCTGTATCCGGATTTTGGTGTTTTCAATTATCCGGAATTAAACCCGCCACCCCCCGGGGTTTCCAGCCAGTAAACATCCCCCGCCTGCATTTCGCGTTGATCGGCGGATGCCAGTTCTTCAATGCTGCCATCAACCCGAACAATCCGCGTGCGCCCCAGCCCGCCCGGTGCGCCGCCGTTCAGGCCCGGCGGCGGGGTCACCCGATGGCCCGACAACACCGCCACGGTCATCGGTTCCAGAAACCGGATTCGCCGTGTGGTGCCATCGCCGCCGGTAAATTCACCTTTGCCGCCGGAACCCTTGCGGATCGAAAATTCCTCCAGCAAAACCGGATAGCGCCATTCCAGCACTTCGGGGTCGGTCAGGCGCGAATTGGTCATGTGGGTGTGAATGCCGCTGGTGCCGTTATGGCCGGTGCCGTCATGGCGCAAACCAGCGCCGGAACCGCCGCAAATGGTTTCGTAATACTGGTATTTTGCATTCCCCCAAGTGGTGTTGTTCATGGTGGATTGCGATGCGGCCTGCACCCCCAGCGCCAACAATAACGCCGATGTAACCGCTTGAGATGTCTCAACATTTCCGGCAATTACCGCTGCGGGGTATTGCGGTGACAACATGGTGCCGCTTGGCAATACCACATTTAGCGGCTTCATCACGCCCTCGTTCATGGGGATGTTATCATCCACCAAAAGCCGGAAAACATACAGCACCGCGGCCCGCGTTACCGGTTCGGGCGCGTTGTAATTGGTGGCCAATTGCCCCGTGGTGCCGGTGAAATCAATCGTCGCGGTGCGGGCGGTTTTATCCACCGAAATCCTTACCTTGATCTCACGCGGATTACCGTCAAAATCGGGGTCCATTGGATAAGTATATTCGGCGTCTTTCAGTGTTTCGATCGCACGCCGCACGCATTCCTCAGCGTTATCCTGCACATGGCCCATATAGGCCTGCACGGTTTTCAACCCGAAATGCGCCACCATTTTGCGCAATTCCTGCGCGCCTTTTTCACAACTTGCCACCTGCGCTTTCAGATCGGCAATGTTGATATCGGGCGAGCGCGCCGGATATTTGGCGCTGGTCAGCAATGCTTTGGTTTCTTCTTCGCGGAAATAGCCTTGGTCAACCAGCTTCCAGTTGTCGATCAACGCGCCCTCATCGTGGATCGAGCGGCTGTCGGGCGGCATGGATCCCGGCGTTAACCCGCCCACATCGGTATGGTGACCGCGCGCAGATGAATAAAATAAAATCGTGCCATCATCATCAAAAACCGGCGTTACCACGGTAATATCCGGCAGATGTGTGCCGCCATTATAGGGCGCGTTCAACACATAGACATCGCCATCCTTCATATCGGGATTCTGCGCAATAATCGCCTTAACAGATGCGCCCATCGACCCGAGATGCACCGGCATATGCGGCGCATTGGCGATCAGATCGCCCATTCCGTCAAACACCGCACAAGAAAAATCAAGCCGTTCCTTGATGGTGATCGATGCGGCCGTATTTTCCAGAACCGCCCCCATTTGTTCGGCAATCGACATATACAAATTATTGAACACTTCCAGCATGATAGGATCAGCTTTGGTGCCAATGGCATGGTCGCTGGCCCGCGCCACAATGCGGGTTAATTCCACATGGTTATGGGCTGTAATTTGCGCCTGCCAGCCGGGTTCAATCGCAATGCTTGTATGGGGCTCGACCAGCACGGCAGGGCCGGTTAATGTATCGCCAGGTTGCATATCCTCGCGCCGCACAAACCGGCTGTCATGCCATTGGCCAGCATAATAAACCGGCGCTTGCAGCGCGGTGGCATAGGCAGTTTCAGCGCGGCGGGTCATGGGTAATTCAGGTTCGGACAAGTCGGTTGACTGGCCAACCGCCTCAACGCTTACGTTTTCGATCACCAGATCGGATTTTGGCGAAAACCCGAACCGCGCCTTATGTGCAGTGTTGAATTCGGCCCGCATTGTGGCTTGGTCCGCAAAAGCAATCGGCAAGGATGTATCGGTGCCTTTGACCTTCAGGTGCAGGGTGTTGACCATTTTAATGTCCGCCTCTGCCACGCCTTGGGTCTCGACCTCTCCCATTACCTGCACGTTTAGCCCGTCAATAATCGCTGCTGCATTCAGACGGCTGGTATCCGATAAATCCGCCTCCATCGCCTCGGCACGGCTGGCGCGAATATCGGCCAGCCCCATGCCATAGGCCGACAACAACGAGGCCATCGGATGGATAAGGCAGGTTTTCATGCCCAACGTGTCAGCAATCGCACAGGCATGTTGCGCCCCCGCGCCGCCAAACACCGTCAGGCAATAATCCGTCACATCATAGCCGCGCTGAACGCTGATTTTCTTGATGGCATTGGCCATGTTTTCAACGGCAATGCGCAGGAACCCATCGGCCATTTCTTCGGGTTGCAGCCCTGCCTTGGCGGCAATATCCGCAAAAGCCGCGCGGGTTGCGGCAATATCCAGCGGCTGATCGGCATTTGGCCCAAAAATTGCCGGAAAGAATTCAGGCCGTAATTTGCCCACCATTGCATTGGCATCCGTAACCGCCAGCGCGCCGCCACGCCCGTAACAAACCGGCCCGGGATTGGCACCGGCGCTTTCTGGGCCCACCCGCATGCGCGCGCCGTCATAGGCTAGCAGGCTGCCGCCCCCCGCCGCCACTGTGTGGATATTCATCATCGGCGCGGTAATGCGCACGCCCGCGACTTCGGTATTTAGCACCCGTTCGAATTCACCGGCAAAATGGCAAACATCGGTGGATGTGCCACCCATATCAAACCCGATCACATTGCTTTTTCCGGCAATCTCGCTGGTGCCGACACAGCCGACAACACCCCCCGCAGGGCCGGATAATATCGCGTCTTTGCCCTGAAAATTCAGCGCATCGGTCAAACCGCCGCTGCTTTGCATGAATAACAGTTTGCCCGCCATATCGCCATCAAACGCCGCCGCCACGCGGTCAATATAGCGCCGTAAAATCGGGGTCAGATAGGCATCAACCACGGTGGTATCGCCGCGCGATACCATTTTCATCAGCGGCGAGACCTCATGGCTGACAGATACTTGGCTAAAGCCGATTTCGCGGGCAATTACTGCTGCTGCCGCCTCGTGTTCGCGGTGCCGATAGCCGTGGCAAAACACAATCGCCACCGCACGGATGCCGCGCTCAAACACAGGCACCAGCGCATCTCTAAGATGCGCCGCGTCGAGAGGGGCCTCAATGGTCCCGTCGGCGCGCACGCGTTCGCGAGCCTCGATCACCTCGGAATACAGCATTTCTGGCCGGATCAATTCACGGTCGAAAATCCTTGGCCGCGCTTGATATGCCAGCCGCAACTGGTCGCGCAGCCCTGCGGTTATTACCAGCGCCAAAGGGTCACCCTTGCGCTCCAGCAAAGCATTGGTCGCCACCGTGGTGCCCATTTTTACGGATGCCACCAGATTGCCGGGAATTTGTGCATCCATTCCCAGCCCCAAAAAACCGCGAATGCCGTGCAGGGCCGCATCGACATATTGCTCGGGGTTTTCCGACAGCAATTTGCGCGTATGCAGCGCGCCTTGCGGATCACGCGCGACAATATCGGTAAAGGTGCCGCCACGGTCTATCCAGAAATCCCATTGGGTCATATATTATCTCCGAAAATGATCACAAAGAATCGAGGTTTGTTTCAATGGATGCAATCACACTCGACAGCGACTTACAACACCGATACCCTTGGCTTAGCGGTCAAATTTCCGGCCTCGTGTTCAAACAGAAATTGTTTTAGGATAGCCCCATGTCAATCTGGACCCGCATATCCGAAGCCATTGCCGCCCTCACCTCGGGCGAGGGGCTGACGGCTGTTTTTGACAAGCTGACAAGCCCCCCCGAACGCAGCGTCGGGTTTACCATTGCCGTGATTGCACTGGGTGCCAAAATGGCCAAGGCCGACGGGCATGTCACCCGCGACGAGGTCGTGGCATTTCGCCAGATTTTTCAAATCGCCGAGGCTGACGAGGCTCAGGCCGCGCGGGTTTTCAACCTTGCGCGCCAGGATGTGGCCGGGTTTGAAACCTATGCGGCCAAGGTTGCAAAGATGTTTCGCGATGACCGGCAATTCCTGACTGATCTTCTGGAAGGCCTGTTTCATATTGCCATGGCTGATGGCAATTACCACCCAAAAGAAGACGAATTTCTAGGCATCGTCGCGCAAATATTCGGCGTTCCGGACAGTATTTTTCAATGTTTGCGCACCCGTTATGTGCCGGGGTTGAAACCTGATCCTTATTCGGTTCTGGGGGTTGGCCCTGATTTCAGCCTTGATCAAATCCGTGCCAACTGGCGCAGCCTTGTCAAAGCCAACCATCCCGATTTGCTAACCGCGCGCGGCCTGCCCGCCGAGGCTGTGGCGTTGGCCACAACCCGTCTTGCCAATATCAACCGCGCATGGGAAGAAATCCGCAGCCAGCGCGAATTGCAAAACGCCTGAATGCGCATCGCCACCTATAATATTGAATGGTTCACCAACCTGTTTGACAGCAAAAACCAACTGCTGGCCGATGCTGAATGGTCTGCACGATATAATGTAAAACGCGTTGATCAGGCCAATGCTCTGGCGGATGTGTTTCGTAAAATCGACGCTGATGCGATTATGATTATCGAGGCCCCCAACACCGATGTTAAGCGATCTTCGGTGCAGGCATTGCAAAATTTTGCCAGCCATTACGGGCTGCGCCAGTCCCGCGCAATTTCGGGGTTTGAAAGCCATACAGATCAGGAAATTTCGCTGCTGTATGACCCTGATATCCTGAAAGCCCTTCATGACCCGAAAGGCGATGTTTCAGATGGTGGCACCATTATTCGCGCGCCGCGCTTTGACGGTAAATTCAAGCTGGATGTCGATGTGGATGGCCAGCCAGATGTGCATGTATTTTCAAAACCCCCGCTGGAACTGGCCCTGACCCATCTTGGCAGCGGCAAAAACATCCGGCTGATCGGGGTGCATGCCAAATCCAAGGCCCCGCGCGGCGCCAAAAACCCCCGCGAAGCCACCAGAATATCCATCAACAACCGCCGCAAACAACTGGCCCAATGTATCTGGCTGCGCCAACGGGTCGAAGACCATTTGATGGCCGGAGACAGCATGATTGTGCTGGGCGATCTGAACGATGGGCCGGGGCTGGACGGGTATGAAAAACTGTTTGGAAAATCCAGCGTTGAAATTGTGCTGGGCGATGCGAACACACCAGAAACCCATCTAAAAGACCCCAATGCCGAAATTTGGCTGGACCCGCGCCAAGGCTGGTCTGTCAGCACCGCGCGGTTTTATTCCAGCGAACACAAACGCTATCTGAATGCCTTGCTGGATTATGTGATGCTATCGCCTGATCTGGTGGCGGATCATGCCCCGACATGGCGGGTTTTCCACCCGTTTGACGACCCCGAATGCTTTGATAATAAAAAACTGCAAAACGCCTTGTTGACCGCCTCGGATCATTTTCCGGTTTGCGTTGACCTTGGGCTTTAAGCCCCCATATATTTACAGAAATCCAACCGGAGAGACCGATGTTCAAAACCCCGATGCCTGACAGCCGATTTGACAATAAAGACCCCTCGGGGGGCAGCAATCTGGGGGATTTGCCGGAATGGAACCTTGATGATCTGTATCCGGGCGAAGAAAGCGTTGAACTTAAGGCTGATCTGGATTGGTTGAAAAGTGAGACCGACAGTTTTGCCATCGATTATGAGGGCAAGCTGAACGATATTGATGCCAGCGGTTTTCTGAATTGTATCAAACGATATGAAATCATCGAGGGTAAAATGGGCCGCATCATGTCTTTTGCGGGGTTGCGTTATTACCAGAATACCACCGATGCCAACCGCGCCAAATTTATGTCGGACATGCAAGGTGCTGTCACCGACCTGTCAAACCCGCTGGTGTTTTATACTTTGGAAATCAACCGCATAGACGATGAGAGGCTGGCCGGAATGATCGCAGAAAATGCTGATCTGGCCCGTTACAAGCCTATCCTTGATCGCCTTCGCGCCATGAAACCATACCAGTTATCGGATGAACTCGAAAAGTTCCTGCATGATAAATCCGTGGTTGGTGCCGCCGCGTGGAACCGTTTGTTTGACGAAACCATGGCAGGGCTGACATTTGATGTGGACGGGGTGGATACCAGCCTTGAAGCCACCCTGAACCTGCTATCGGATACCGAGCGCGGGCAACGTGAAAAAGGTGCGCGGGCGCTGGCAAAAGTATTTACCAAAAACCTGCCGCTTTTTGCCCGTATCAGCAACACCCTGATCAAGGAAAAGGAAATCAGTGACAAATGGCGCAATCTGCCAACCGCGCAAATGTCGCGCCACCTAAGCAA
>Ga0256839_1002947_pt1 | contig 18178 bp, 15 predicted proteins | sample 354166metaG_FD_185968 | JGI IMG/M metagenome (GOLD analysis project Ga0256839, IMG submission 185968) | Hydrothermal vent microbial communities from Mid Atlantic Ridge, Atlantic Ocean - 354-166 | ecosystem: Environmental > Aquatic > Marine > Hydrothermal vents | place: Atlantic Ocean: Mid... | reverse complement strand
CCAACGATGCGACAAACCGAAGTGTTACAGGCGATAAGAAAGATGAGGTTTTGAGAAGTATATGATGACTGGCAAAGCGGTCGGTTAAGCCAAGAAGAAGCAGGGCAGCTCTTAGGCATGGGTGGTCGCAACTTTCGGCGATATATTGCCCGCTACCGTGAAGAAGGTGAGGCAGGGTTGTTGGATAAGCGTTTAACGCAGCCAATATGACGGTTGGAATGTGAAGAACTTTTATAGCTTTTATCAGCGGGTAAAGGGCTCTGACCCCTTTTTAGATGGTAGTAGGCAGATGACATTGAAAATACCCACTGAGTTGTTGCACCCCAAGCCTTGGCAAAGCTGGTTAAGGGTTGGCATAGCCTGACTTCAAGCCTCTAACACCATGATTAAATCGAAACGACTGTTGACTATGGCAGTCATGGTTCAGCACGCTCTAAAATTCGGAAAAGGCTCTGGTTGTGTGCCTGTTCTAACATAAAAACTTCATCACACTGCAAAAACCGAAGAATATGAGTCATCTCTACTAATAGTACACCACCTTTTAATAAGGTCTTTCATAAAAGTGAGCGCTGAAAATGTCACTTGCAGGATTTAGATTCAAACTTGAATTTTTTTTGTGTCCGCAACCACAGTTGTTATAATTATAGTACAATATGCCAACTTTAAAGGTAAAAAAACGCTGTCAGGAACACCCCTATCATACATCAATGGAGGTGGCAGGCACATTCCACTATACTTTGCAAATGTGTTAACGCCAAAATATAAGCCAATCGCTGTTCTTCCACGCCCGCTGAATCCTTTTGGGGGCCTGACAACACAGTGAGTGTTTGCTGCAATGGGTGGTGTTGCCATTGCTGGAGTATAGCTGCCTTTTGCTTGGCATTAGCCAGAAGCAGTTGTTTGGCGGCATGAATTTTTATCTGCATGATTCGTCCTAACCACTCTTTGCGCAGTGCATGTGCTTCTTCGCCCGACCAAAGCGGTGTATGCAACGCAGCTTCAAGCTGTACAAACGGTATAACTTCCAAACATTGCTGTGTTGCCCTCAAACAAGCTTTCAACGGTTTCTCTGTTTGTGTGGCTAAAGCAATCGCTGTAATTAGTGGCACAACTTCCCATATATCCTGCTGTTGTTGCTTGGCATAGGCGTGTAAATGTTTTCGTGTCGCTTGAAGCCACGCTTTATCTACATCCATCAACCCTGGTACAACCAGCAAGCCCTCTGCACAATACAATATATCTTGCTGCCTCGCGTACCATTGCCCCATATCGCTATTCCTTTGCTTCAATACCGCCTTATAAGCACGACCAGCATCCAGCAACACATCTGCAACCAAAAGTGCCTGCACAACTTTGTCTATCTTTGCTGAAGTTAGGTTTTGCAAATAGTGTACACTGGTTAATCCCATATGATTTATGATATAGCTGGTCATACGGGTATGCGCGATATCCGATGCCAACGCGTGAGCGCGTATTTGTGTGATGAAAGGTTTACGCAACTTATCAGGAAAGTATTGCTCCAAAAATATATCTGCAAACAAACTGTATTCATGAAAGTGCGTGGCATCTAAAGCGTGGTGCACCCTGTTTTTCTCATGCCCCAGCCATTCAGCCAAGACTGGGCGCAAAGCCAATGTCTGTGTATCTTTTTGTATAGACTGAATATACCCCTCTTCCAGCAAGGTTTGTTGCAAATGTTGCAACCGTGATACATGCTGTTGGGCAATGTGCTGTGCTAAAGATAAAGCAATCGCTTGCTCTTTATTATCCTGCAAACATTGCTTTGCCACATCATCTGCAACTTGAAGCAGCCACGCATTGCGTTTCTCAAAAGCAATATCAGCCAGGAGAATCTTCAGGTTTACCTCATGGTCAGACATATTCACGCCTGCTGCATTATCAATCGCATCGGTATTGATCATACCGCCCCGCCCTGCATATTCTATACGCGCAGCTTGAGTAAACCCAAGATTACCACCCTCACTTACCACTTTACAGCGTAAACTATCCGCATTTACACGAACAGGATTATTGGCAGGGTCTTGCGCATCCGCATCACTTTCATGGCTGGCTTTTACATATGTGCCAATACCGCCATTGTACAATAAATCCACAGGTGCTTGCAAAATAGCCCGAATCAGAGCCTCACCTGATAAATGATCTTGTTCAATGCCCAACACATGGCGCACAGCCTTGGAAAGCTGAATCCGCTTCGCGCCTCTGTCAAAAATACCACCACCCTCACTTATCATTGTAACATCATAGGATTCCCAGCTTTTCACAGCTTGAAACAGGCGCTGGCGTTCGGCAAATGCCACTTTAACATCCGGGTTGGGATCCAAGAAAATATGCTTGTGGTTAAACGCGGCAACCAGTTTCAAGTTGGGATTGAGCAGCATCCCATTGCCAAACACATCACCACTCATACCGCCAATAGCAACCACTGTCACTTCATCTTGGTACAAGTCCACACCCAAGTGTGAAAACAAATGTGCTGTACACACCCATGCTCCCTTGGCGGTAATACCAAAGGCTTTATGATCGTAGCCATAACTACCGCCACTGGCAAAGGCATCACCTAACCAAAAATTAGCTGCCAAAGCTTCAGCATTGGCATCATCAGAGTATCTTGCCGTGCCTTTATCTGCGGCAACCACCAAATACGCATCATCCTCATCTTGCTTAGCAATACGCACACCTTGCGGCGGCACAAGCTTACCCTTGATTCGGTTGTCTGTGATGGATAATAAAGCATGAATAAACTGACGATATTGCCCAAGTACATCACTTGTATCGCGAATGACAAAGCCACCCTTGGCTCCAGTGGGCACAATCTGTCCATTTTTAACCACTTGGGTCGCCATCAGTTCCAACACTTCAGTTCTAAAATCAGTGGGTCGGTCTGAATAACGCAAACCACCTCGTGCTATTTTCCCTGCACGAAGATGTACACCTTCCACATTCACCCCATGCACAAAGATTTCACGATAAGGTCGCGGATACGGCGCAAAATCAATAGCAGAGGTATCCACCTTGATGGCAATAGCCTGCCCCCGCTCTCTTACCCACGCATTGGTACGCACACTTGCCTGAACCATGGAAAACAACGCTCTTAACCATGTGTCTTCTTTAAGGTTTTGCACATCCAGCATAGCTTTCTGAAAATGCGAGCTGGCTTGAGCGACCTGTGTGCTTGGCATAGTAGGGCGATGTTTACCTTCAAACAAGCGGAATATCGCAAGTGTAGCTTTCTTCTGCTTGATCATCACTGAAGATAACGCGCCAACAGAAACATTGGGCATGAGCTGTGCCAAATGGTTTCGTAAAGCAATCAATATCAAAACATCTTGTATATGCAAACCACCTAAAATAATCAGCGCATTCAACGGATCATGGTCAGCAACCTGATTAAATACATCTTCCACACCTTCTGCCAAGCGGTGCAAGCCTTCTTGATGCAGTTGGCTTGGTGCTTCACAACGAAAACGATAAATATGTATTGATGTATCCTCATACGCTAATGGCACAAGTGCTTGCTCCATAGTCACCAGGGCAAAAGCATTAAGCTTTTCCGTCATGCTCGCCAAAGGCATGACTTGTTTGGTCAAGATTTGTATTTCTAGCATCGGCTGACCACTGTCAAACAACAGCTTTAAGCGTACTTTGCTTTGCCCTGTTTGATTAACTTGATCTCGCAAGATGATGTCCGAAACAAATTGCTCAGGCTCAAATTGATTTTGATACAATTGAGATACCTGACTAAGCTCTAATAAAGCCTGAGGTAAAAGCTTGCTGGATAGATTGTACGCCAATAATGCTTGTCTTGCTTTGTCTTTCCAAAAAATAATACAGCTTCGTATCGCTTGATGGATGCGTTGATGGTGTGGCCATGCCTCTGCGCTTGCGGCAACAAATATGAGATGGGTTGCCCCAACATCATAACCCTCATACCCCCAAATGTGGATACCTAGTGCGCCAAGTTGATGCTGCATATGTTGCCAAACATTATCACCAAACCGATGGCTACTCACGGCAATAAGCAGGTAGTCAAAGTTTCCTTGTTTGGGCTGCAAACGCTCAACAACAACTTGCGTAGGGCTGTGCATATCTACAATTGCCTTAAAAGGAGCAAGCCATTGCTTGGGTGGAATTGAATGCAACAAAGATTTGGGTGCGCGGTCAAACAGCATACGAATTTCACGCCTGTAAAAAGAAGACTGCTGTAAGGATAGGTCTAAACTTATTTCTTGCCATACTTGATTTAACTGTGGCAAGAGTGAAGCGTTGGTATAACGCGCGCCACGAGAAAAGTGCCCCACAAGAATAACCATATTAAAGCTTTGATTTTCTATCCAACTGATTTGCAATGCTCGCACATTGGTATGGCTATAGATGTGCGCAAATGTTGATGTCAGGTGTAACCACTGCATATCTGGCTGCTTAGGGCTTGGAATAGCCTTCAAGTCTTCAAGTGAAGATGGAACCAAATAGGACAACAAGGCCTGGTCACGGCAAATACCTTTATTTAAGCTTGGCTTATCAGGGTAGAGCAAACCAAACAGTAAGTAATGGTCATCCAGCATCCAGCGTAATAACTCTGCGGAGTCTGGCTTGTCTTTTGCCAAACAGGTTGCGATATTTGTTAGTGTTCCCAACATATCAGGGTAAGCGGAAACAGACGCATACACACCTTGAAGAATGTGCTGAATATCCTTTTCAATACGCTGAATATGATCTGTTGTCACCGCTGAAAAGTGAAATAAAATGAAAAGTTCATTTTCACGGCTCACCTGAGGCGGCTGTGCTGCTTGTTGTTCATCCCTTGAAAATAAAACTGAATGTACTTGTGTGGGCACAATACTTCGCTTTTGTAGATAGCTGCGAATAGCATCTGGATAAAAAGCTTGATCAGGACAAAGCACCACCATGATATAACGGTGCAGGTTCTTATGGGATAAAAGCTGGTATACAACGCCCAACTTTTCTTTACCTTGTGTGTGAAACAACGCTGTTGCTATATCAAGTTCCATATCCTGAATCTGTTGGGGAGGATTGTTTCTATGCGCCCAGAGTGTTTGGAACAAGGGCAAAAGGCTTTGTTTGATGTGATTCATGTCCACCTCTTTTTCTTATGATAAGCGCTTCCTGTTGACGAAACTGGCACACTTATCATCATCGCTCAACCATGGATAACCGATATACTGTTTATATGCCACCGCCACATACCGCCTTGAATGTTCTGTTTGAAGATGAACACTTGCTTATTGTCAATAAACCTACGGGCTTACTTTCTGTGCCTGGAAACAGCCCAGAAAAAAAAGACTGCATGGTATCCCGTTGTGCCACGGCGTATGGTCATATTGAAATTGTACACCGCTTGGATATGTCCACATCAGGTATTATTGTCTTTGCTCGTCATAAGGGTGCAGTGCGTGCCATGAACCGTTTATTTGCCAACAGGGAAGTTAACAAAACATATATTGCTGTTGTTGATGGACTGTTGGCTCAGGATAAGGGGGAAATCCATGCGCCACTGATGGTGGATTGGCCCAATCGCCCACGACAAATGATACATAAAGACGGCAAACCATCATGCACACTTTATCAAGTCATCAGCCGCGATGAAGAAGCAAACACCACGCGCATCCACCTCACCCCCATCACAGGCCGCTCCCATCAACTAAGAGTACACATGATGTCGCTTGGTCATGCCATTTTGGGTGATGAGTTTTACGCGTCCGATGAAGCCTTTAATAAAGCAGACAGGCTGTTGCTTCATGCTGAAAAACTGGCATTTATCCACCCTGTCACACAAACACCACTGCATATTTATTGCCCTGCTGATTTTTGAACCACCTTTTTATTCTGAAAAACACAGTTACACTCGCCCCATGGCATCCCAAATGATTCAACATGCTGTGATTGGTTTAGAAGGTTTAAGCTTAACCAACCAAGAAAAAAGGTGGCTGCAAGAGCACACGCCCAAAGGTGTGATTTTATTTGCACGAAATGTGGAAAGCCCTGAACAGACCAAGGCTTTGTTGGCTGATGTACGCCAATATGCAGGTAAAGATATTTGGGCGGCCATTGATGAAGAAGGCGGGCGCGTTCACCGTATGCCTTGGGCTCCGTTTAATCACCGTACCCAAGCGGCTGATTTTGGTGCGCTGTATCCAGCTGACCCTGATGAAGCGATTAAACAAGTGTTTCAAGACAGCTATCAAGCTGGCAAAGCACTCCAAGATTTAGGGTTTACCCATAACTGCGCGCCTGTATTGGACATCTTTTACCCTCAAGGTGACCCTATTATTGGTAATCGTGCGTATGCTAAAGATGCAGATACCATTGCGGTGTTGGCAACCGCATGTATGTTTGGTTTGCATGACGCAGGTATTGAAGCCATTGGCAAACATTTCCCCGGTCACGGCAGAGCCAATGCCGATTCACATATTGCCATGCCTGAAGTGGATGCGGATTTGGATACCATTCTCAAAGAAGCCGATGCTTTTACACAATTGTTTGCCAAAGGGTTAAAACATATCATGACAGCACATGTGGCATACCCAAAGGTTGATAAGGATGTGGCGACGTTTTCCAAGTTTTGGCTGCAAGATATATTGCGAAAAGACATGGCATTTAAGGGCAATATTTGGAGCGATGATTTGTGCATGAAAGGTTGCGGTATGCCGATTCCTGAAGCGGCAAACAAGGCGATGGATGCAGGTTGCACGGTGTTGTTGGTGTGTGAACCTGAAGGCGTGCAAGCATTGATGCAGGCGTTTAGCTCATGAAAACAAACTTAATAAAACATCGTCATACTCAGCTTGACTGGGTATCCATGGATGAACCGACTATACAGTCGTTGCTACGCTCCCGCCTGCGCGGGAATGACAAATAAATCATGGCTGCGAAGTCGTTATACATTTGTGGGTCCTGCGGCTCTGAACAGCGCAAATGGCAAGGGCAATGTCCTGATTGCCATGAATGGAATTGTATTTCCGAACAAGCTGTGGAAGTGGGCGGCTTTCGCAACCAAAAACAAAACACCATCGCCAACGCACTAAGCCCAGAGCCGATTACTGAAATCAATAGCCAAGATGCGCCACGCCGCAATACCGATATTGAAGAATTGGACAGGGTGCTTGGTGGTGGTTTGGTGCGTGGTTCTGCCGTGTTGATTGGGGGTGACCCTGGCATTGGTAAATCAACGCTATTGCTGCAAGCCAGCGCAAAGTTGGCTGAGCAGCACGGTACAGTGTTGTATATCACAGGTGAAGAATCGGTCAGACAAGTGCATTTAAGAGGTGAGCGCATTGATGCCTTGCACGAAGATTTGCAACTCACCACATCATGCGAACTTGAAGCCATGCTTTCGACCATTGCCAAGTATAAGCCGCACACCGTCATCATTGATTCCATTCAAACCACAGTCACCAAACAATTATCTTCTGCGCCGGGTACAGTATCCCAAGTGCGCGATTGTGCCGCAGCTTTGATTGCCAGCGCCAAACAATTTGGCCATACCTTGATTTTGGTGGGGCATGTGACCAAGGATGGTAGCATTGCTGGCCCTAGAGTGCTGGAACACATGGTGGATGCTGTGCTTTATTTTGAAGGTGATAGGGGGCATAACCACCGCGTATTAAGAGCCGTGAAAAACCGCTTTGGTCCTGCGGGTGAGATTGGCGTGTTTGAAATGAGCGACAGGGGGCTAACGGGTATCCGTGATGCATCGCGATTATTCTTGGCTGAAAGGGCTGTGGATGTACCGGGTTCGGTGGTAGTCGCATGTATGGAAGGCACCCGCCCAATTTTGGTGGAAATCCAAGCTTTGGTTGCGCCCACTGTGTATGCCACGCCCAAACGCTCAACGGTAGGTGTGGATGCCAATCGTGTGGCGATGTTGACCGCAGTATTAGAGCGCAGAGTAGGGATTCCGCTTGGCACACAAGATATTTATGTGAATGTAGTGGGTGGTGTGAAGCTTTCTGAGCCTGCATCTGATTTGGGCGTAGTGCTTGCCATTTTATCTGCATTCCAAGAAAAAGCACTGCCCTCTGATTTGGTGGTATTTGGTGAAATTGGTTTAACCGGTGAAATTCGTGCTGTGAGTGCGCCCGAAGCCAGAGCCAAAGAAGCGGCCAATTTGGGCTTTTCACAACTACTTCTACCGCAAGGCAATCAAACAAGGGTGCAGGAAGCCAATATCCCTGCTATCCTACGCCCATCACAACAAGACAATGGGTGGCAAGCCATGCCAGCAAAGCATTTAAGCCAAGCAGTACAGCTCGCATTTTAGGTCATAAAACATGAACTTTTTTGATTACATCCTGATTACCATCGTGGGGGTTTCCATGGTGTTATCCCTTTGGCGTGGCTTTGTGCGCGAAATCATTTCACTTATTGGGCTTGTGCTTGCCTTCTTTTTAGCCAGCCGATTTGCGGGTGATGCCAGCGGTTTGCTCGACCCATGGATTACCCAAAACAACCTCGCCAATATCGCAGCCTTTGTGCTTATTTTTGTCTTGGTCATGTTTATTGTTGGCGCTATTGGATTCATCGTGCGCAAGCTGGTGGATTTAGCAGCGCTGACTGCAACAGACCGCACTTTGGGTATGTTTTTTGGTGCAGCACGCGGACTTTTATTGATTGGCACTGCATTTTTGATGTACACAGCTTATGCCAAACCCGACCAACCATGGATGCAAAAAAGCGTACTCACACCTTATGCTATTGAGCTTAGTACATTTATTGGCAAAACCATACCCGCAGGCTACCCTTTTTCCACACAGGCAGGTGAATCCCCCCCAGATATTTCCTCCATTGTAAAAGAAGCAGCCGACGCAACCAAAGATGCCATTACTCCCCAAGATCAAGAAGCCATGAAACAATTACTGATGAATACCATCAAGGAACAACAACCATGAATCACTGTCTTATAAAAGCAGATCCAATAGAAGATGACCACTTTCGTGATGAATGTGGTGTATTTGGTGTTTTGGATCACCCTGAAGCAGCCAACTTAACCTATCTTGGCTTATATGCGCTACAACACCGTGGGCAAGAGTCCACTGGTATTATTTCTACCGATGGCACCAACTTTAACAATCATCGTGGTATGGGCTTGGTTGCGGATGTATATCAAAAAGAAGACATTGATAAATTAGAAGGGCGTATTGCGATTGGGCATGTGCGCTATTCAACAGCAGGGGACTTAGGCTTACGCAACTGTCAACCTTTTATGTATCAATATGCCCATGGTGGTATTGCCATGTGCCATAATGGTAATATTGTCAATGCTGAAGAGCTAAGAAAGGGGCTTGAGAAAGAAGGATCTATATTCCAGTCCACATCCGACACAGAAGTCATTATTCACTTGCTTGCCAAAAGTGAAGGCAGAAGTACAAGAGAGAGGCTCACTGACGCTGTACGGCAGCTTAAAGGTGGCTTTTCCGTACTCTTGATGACAGAAACACGCTTGTTTGGCGTGCGCGACCCTAATGGTATTCGCCCACTGGTGCTTGGTAAGTTGGACGGTTCATGGGTCATGGCAAGTGAAACCTGTGCTTTTGACTTGGTGGGTGCAGACTTTGTGCGTGATATTGAAGCGGGGGAGTTGGTGGTTATCGATCCTGATGGCACATTACGCTCTTATTTCCCTTTTGATAAACCAGACCTTCGTTTTTGTGTGTTTGAATACATTTATTTCGCTCGCCCAGATTCTACGCTTGAAGGTGTGAATGTGTATCAAGCTCGCCATAATATTGGTGTTGAACTTGCCAAAGAATCATGTGTAGATGCAGATATTGTTGTGCCTGTGCCTGATTCTGGTGTACCGCCAGCCATGGGCTTTGCGTTGGAAACAGGCATTCCCTTTCAAATGGGGTTGATTCGTAACCATTATGTTGGGCGCACATTTATCGAACCTAAGCAAAGCATTCGTAACTTTGGTGTGAAACTCAAGCTTAATCCCAATCGTGACATGATTCAGGGTAAACGCGTGGTTTTGGTAGACGATTCTATCGTGCGCGGCACCACCAGCCGTAAAATTGTGGAAATGGTGCGTGCGGCAGGTGCTGCGGAAATCCATATGCGTATTTCTAGCCCACCCACCAAACACTCATGCTTTTATGGCATCAATACCCCAACTTCTGAAGAATTGATGGCGAATCAGATGGATTTGGATGAAATGTGTAAGGCCATTGGTGCAGACTCTTTGGCATTTGTATCCCTTAAAGGTTTATATCGTGCTGTGGGGCAACCCCAATCACAACACTGTGATGCCTGCTTTTCTGGCAATTACCCTGTTGCCATTAACAAGCGGCGCTCGCCACAACTTTCATTATTGCGCTACTACGATAAACGACCCAAATGAAGCCAAGCCACCACAGTTCACTTGAGCACCTTTTTCATGCTACCAAGTGGTCATGGCAAGGGCTTAAAGCAGCATGGCAACATGAACAATCTTTTCGTATTGAGGTCGTAGCCTCTTTTGGGATTATACCCTTGGCTTTTTATCTTGGTGAAACACCCGTAGAATGTGTTTTATTGCTTACCACATGGATGCTGGTATTGGTTGTGGAGCTGCTCAACTCAGGTATTGAAGCAACCATAGATCGCATCAGTACAGAACATCATGAACTCTCAGAGCGCGCCAAGGATTTAGGTTCGGCAGCAGTATTTTTATGTAATATCATGTGGATAAGCACTTGGTTTCTTATTCTTGTCTCATGATGCGTTGGCGAAATCATCCCTACATCCGTTTAATGCGCTTTGATAAACCTATTGGCACATTTCTTTTGCTCTGGCCAACATTGTGGGCACTTTGGCTTGCCAGCGAAGGGCAACCTGATCCTCACTTATTGCTCATTTTTGTTGCGGGTGTGATCATTATGCGTGCCGCTGGCTGCGTTATCAACGACATTGCTGACAGAAAAGTGGATGGCAAAGTCAAACGCACCGCCCAACGCCCTCTTGCCACAGGTGAAATCTCAACCAAACAAGCTGTAGCCTTGTTTTTGACCCTGATTCTTGCCGCGTTTGCTTTGGTATTATTACTGGACTGGAACACCATAGCTTTATCCGTTGTCGCACTCTTTTTAGCAGCACTTTACCCTTTTATGAAACGGTATACCCACCTGCCACAAGTATTTTTAGGTATGGCTTTTGGCTGGGCAATACCTATGGTATATATGGCAAGTATGGGCAGTATTCCTGTTGAGGCATGGCTACTTTTCATCGCCAATATATGTTGGGTTCTGGCGTATGACACCATGTATGCCATGGTTGATTATGAGGATGACATCAAAGTTGGTATCAAGTCAACGGCTGTATTGTTTGCTCAATACTGTCCTTTCTGGATATCACTGTTTCAGGTTTTATTTATTGTCCTTATGATTCAGGTTGGTTTCTTTTATACCCTTGGTGTGTTTTATTTTAGTGCTCTTTTTCTTGCTTTAATTCTTAGCTTGTATCAACAGAGGTTGATTCAGCTTGGTCAGCGTGAGTTCTACTTCAAAGCGTTTCTCAATAACAATGTGCTTGGTGCTGTTATTTTTCTGGGTTTATTCCTAGATTACACTTTTTCATAATCCTTGGAGTTAAAATCATGGTCCATATCCGTATCGCAACACGAAAGTCACCACTTGCCCTTTGGCAGGCTGAGTGGGTTTCTGCTGAATTAAAGCGTTTATTTCCTGGCACAACCACTGAACTGGTCAAAATCGTGACCAAGGGTGATAAAATCTTGGATGTACCACTTGCCAAAGTGGGTGGTAAAGGTTTGTTTACCAAGGAAATTGATGAAGCCCTGCTTGATGGCCGGGCGGATATTGCGGTGCACTCCATGAAAGATGTACCCACCGAACTTCCCGCTGGCACATCCATTCGTGCTCACCCCAAACGAGAAGACCCAAGAGATATTTATGCCACGGTAACGGGTGGTGATTTGGATTCACTGCCTGAAGATGCCACCATTGGCACATCAAGCTTGCGCCGCATTGCGCAAATCAACGCCAAATATCCCAAGTTTAAGTGCGTTTCTATCCGTGGTAATATCCAAACACGCCGCAACAAGCTCGGCACTGAAGTCGATGCCGTCATTCTTGCCGCTGCTGGCATTAAACGCATGGGCATGGAAGACCAAATGCACGGCTATTTGGATACTGCTGATGTGCTTCCCGCCGTTGCTCAAGGCACACTAGGCATTCAAACCAAAGATGATAACAATGAAATCAATCGTATGGTGGATGCCCTAAATGACCCAGAAACCGTAGTGCGAACCCAAGCCGAACGCGCATTTTTAGCCCATCTTGAAGGTGGCTGCCAAGTACCCATTGGCGCATATGCCACTCTGGATGGTGATACCCTGCATTTAGACGGTTTAGTAGGCTCTGTAGATGGTAAGACTTTGATTCGCCGTCAAGTATCTGGCTCAAAAAATGATGCGAAAGACTTAGGTATTCAGCTTGCCGATACGATTTTAGACCTTGGCGCTAGAGAAATCCTCCAAGCTTTGTATGAAAGCCAAGGTCATGGCTAAGTGAACCTCAAGAAACTTGTTATTGCCAGCAATAACAAGAAAAAACGGGAAGAAATCGAAAATATTTTAACAAGCTTAAACATTGAAGTTGTGCCTGCTGAGCAAACTATATTTGTCGATGTGGTTGAAGATGCAGACACATTTTCAGGCAATGCCAAGAAAAAAGCTGATGCGTTTCTGCAAGCCAACCAATGTGCGGCACTGGCCGATGATTCAGGGTTATGTGTTGCGGCATTGAATGGTGCGCCAGGTGTGTATTCCGCGCGTTTTGCAGGCGAATATGCTTCGGATGCTGAAAACAATACCAAACTCTTGTACGAGTTACACGGTATCCAAGACCGCACTGCATATTTTATCTGCGCCTTGCACTTATCCCTGCCCGATGGTTCTGAAATCACCGCAGAAGGTAGGGTAGAAGGTTATATTCTGGTACAAGAAACAGGGGATACTGGCTTTGGTTATGACCCTTTGTTTTTCTGCCCCGAGCTGAACAAAACCTTTGCCCAAGCCACTCCCCAAGAAAAAGCATCTGTATCTCATCGTGGTCGAGCGCTTGACCTGCTCCAACAAAAAATCACCTTGTTAGACATCAAATAACCTCTTTTTTCTTGTTTTGACCCTGTGCTTTGCACCCTGATAATGTACCTGTCATGTAAATAGGGAGGTCAGCAATGTTTATCAGCGTGCTTGAGCTTTTCAAAATTGGTATTGGACCATCCAGTTCACATACCATGGGTCCTATGGTTGCGGCCAACGCTTTTCTGACACTGGTAAAACAACAGCTTGAGCAATATTCATCCTCACAAAAGTTCCAAATCACATGCACCCTTAAGGGCTCATTATCAGCAACTGGAAAAGGTCATGCCACCGACCAAGCCATCGCTTTAGGGCTGCATGGTTATAAGCCACAAGATGTTGCCAAACATGACTTAAGCTCATTGGTGGATAGTGTTTGGAAACATACAAGTATTCAAATTTCTGAAAAACACACAGCTTTATTCTGCGCAACAGAAGATATTATTTTTGACCAAGGCAAAGCGCTTCCTGAACATCCTAATGGGTTGATATTTACGCTTACAGATGAACACAACAAAGTGCTTATCTCAGAAACATACTTCTCGATTGGTGGCGGATTTATCCATACCATGGATGAAATGAAAAGCTTGGTGGCGCCACTAAAAATACATGATAATCAAGATGTTCCTTACGCTTTTGATTCTGCGCAAACCATGATGAATATGGCAAACAAAAGTGGTTTGACCATTGCCCAAATGAAGCTTGCCAATGAACTAACCACCATTGATGAAAAAACACTATTCCAAGGGCTTGATGATATTTGGTTTGCCATGAAAAAGTGCGTTGAGCTGGGTTTACAGGCTGAAGGCATCTTACCTGGTGGGCTTAAAGTGCCAAGACGCGCCCGAAATTTACATCAACAGCTACAAAACAATCCCAAGCAAGCTGACACCAACGATTGGTTGTGTGCTTATGCTATGGCAGTGAATGAAGAAAATGCAGCAGGGCACATGGTGGTTACCGCTCCTACCAATGGCGCAGCAGGGGTAATACCTGCGGTTTTGTATTATTTTATCACCCATGAAAACAGCAGCATGGAACAAGTTCGGGACTTTTTACTCACAGCCAGTGCGATTGGCGGCATTATTAAACACAACAGCTCCATTTCAGGTGCAGAGGTGGGTTGTCAAGGTGAAGTTGGCTCTGCGGCAGCCATGGCAGCAGCAGGCTTATGCGCGGTAAGAGGTGGAACAGTGGAGCAGGTTGAACATGCTGCAGAAATAGCACTGGAACATCATTTGGGTATGACTTGTGATCCTGTAGCCGGGCTGGTTCAAGTGCCTTGTATTGAACGCAATGGCTTTGGCGCAATCAAAGCTTATACTGCTGCTTCACTCGCCATGCGCAGCACAGGTGAACACTTGATGTCTTTGGATCAATGTATTGCTGCCATGAAACAAACTGGCGAGGAAATGTCGATAAAATTTAAAGAAACTTCTTTGGGGGGGCTTGCGGTTACCATTACTGAATGTTAACGGCTAATCGCCATAAACAGCCTCTAAGCCTTCTAAAAGCAAGGTTTCTCGGGTTCGCCCTTGGGATACAAAAGCATCAGGATTTTCACCCACATCCTCCAGTGATTTTCGAGCATAGCTTCGCTTTTCAGCACCTGTCATGTTTTGCCAAATATAAGGGTTCATCACCGTATTGTGTTGTCGTTCCAACATGGAAGACTGGCGTTGCTCAATATTTTTGCTGGCACAACCCAAAAGTGGCAGTGTTAAACACACTGCCACCCCCAGGCCATACAGCTTATTCAAGCGATTAACCCTTTAATAACGATAATGGTCAACTTTGTATGGTCCTTCCACAGGCACACCAATATAATCAGCTTGTTCCTGTGTCAATGTGGTTAGCTGCGCTCCAATTTTTGACAAATGCAAGCGTGCCACTTTTTCATCCAAGCGTTTGGGTAACACATATACTTGATTATCATAATTGGCATGGTTTTCCCAAAGCTCAATTTGCGCCATCACCTGATTGGTGAATGATGCAGACATCACAAAGCTTGGATGACCTGTGGCGCAACCAAGGTTTACCAAGCGACCTTCTGCAAGCAAAGTGATGCGTTTTCCATCTGGGAAGATAATTTGATCCACTTGTGGTTTCACATTTTCCCACTCATATTGTTTCAAAGATGCCACATCAATTTCATTATCAAAATGACCAATATTACACACAATAGCTTGGTCTTTCATATTCAACATGTGGTCATGTGTAATCACATGGTAGTTGCCTGTGGTGGTCACAAAAATATCACCCAACTTACAAGCATCATCCATGTCGACCACACGATAACCCTCCATCGCCGCTTGAAGCGCACAAATGGGGTCAATTTCTGTAACCCAAACTGTTGCACCCATACCCTTAAAGGCTTGCGCACACCCTTTGCCCACATCACCATAACCCAACACAACCGCGATTTTACCTGCAATCATCACATCCGTTGCGCGTTTAATCCCATCAAGTAAAGATTCACGACAACCATACAAATTATCAAATTTTGATTTGGTTACGGAATCATTCACATTAATCGCAGGCACTTTGAGTTTGCCTTCTTTCGCCATTTCATAAAGGCGGTGAACACCTGTGGTGGTTTCTTCGGATAAACCTTTGATGTCTTTTAATAATTCAGGGTATTTATCATGAATCAGTTGGGTAACATCACCGCCGTCATCAAGAATCATATTAGGTGTCCAGCCATCAGGGCCATGTATAGTTTGCTCAATGCACCACCAAAACTCTTCTTCTGTTTCACCTTTCCAAGCAAATACTGGAATACCAGCGGCTGCCATGGCTGCGGCAGCTTGGTCTTGGGTTGAAAAGATATTGCATGATGACCAACGAATTTCAGCACCAAGTTCAACCAATGTTTCCATCAACACTGCTGTTTGAATGGTCATGTGCAAACAACCGACAATGCGCGCGCCTGCCAAAGGTTTTTTGCCTGCGTATTCTTCGCGCAATGCCATCAAACCTGGCATTTCAGTTTCCGCAATTGTAATTTCCTTACGACCCCATGCTGCTAATGATATGTCAGCAACCTTATAATCTGTCAATTCAGACATTCTCATACTCCTATATGAATAAAAATATGAGCACCGTTGTTTCGATTTCACTGAGCCTAGCGATGTGTTTGCTTGGCAAACAACATCGTCGCAGTGCTCCTCAGTTTAACTGGTTATTTGGCAACAGCCGCCTTTAATGCGTCCACTTTATCCGTTTTTTCCCAAGTAAACTCAGGAAGCTCGCGTCCAAAGTGACCATAAGCCGCTGTTTTCGCATAAATCGGACGCAACAAATCAAGCGTTTGTACAATACCTTTAGGGCGAAGATCAAATACTTCACGCACCGCTTCTGCAAGCTTGGCCTCATCTACTTTACCTGTACCAAAGGTGTTCACCATAACAGACAACGGTCGCGCCACGCCAATGGCATACGCCACCTGCACTTCACAGCGGTCGGCAAGCTCTGCAGCCACAATATTTTTCGCCACATAACGCATCATATAACAAGCTGAACGATCCACTTTTGTGGGATCTTTACCTGAAAACGCGCCACCACCATGATGACCAAATCCGCCATAGGTATCCACAATGATTTTACGACCCGTCACGCCACAATCACCCACTGGACCACCAATCACAAAACGCCCTGTTGGGTTGATATGATACTCTGTTTTATCATGCAACAAGCCTGTTTTATCCAATACAGGATGGACAATTTCTTTCATCACACCTTCAACCAAATCCGCATGACTAACATCCGCAGTATGTTGTGTGGATACCACCACCGCATCAATCGCCACAGGTTTGGAATCTTCATAACGCACGGTCACTTGCGACTTGGCATCAGGGCGCAAATATTTCAACACACCAGTTTTACGCACTTCAGCTTGTTTGGCCATCAGTTGATGCGACAAGTAAATAGGCATGGGCATCAACACATCCGTTTCATTGGATGCGTAACCAAACATCAAACCTTGGTCACCAGCACCTTGATCCAAATCAAGACCTTCACCTTCGTTCACACCCGCAGCAATATCCACAGATTGTTTATCCATGGTCACCAAAACAGCACAAGAAGCATAATCAAAACCCATGTCGGATGAGTTATAACCAATTTCTTTAATGGTATTTCTTGCAATTTCTTGATAATCAATCACTGCCGATGTGGTAATTTCACCGGATAAAATCACCATACCTGTATTCACCATGGTTTCACAGGCGACACGCGCTGTTGGGTCTTGCTTTAAAATCGCATCCAACACACTGTCGGATATTTGGTCGGCAACTTTATCGGGATGACCTTCACCTACAGACTCTGATGTAAACACAAAATTTCTACTCATCTTATTTCCTTTCTAACACCGTATTTAAGCAAAATCAGGTAGTTGCTCTGCGTCAAACACAGGACCATCTACACACACCCGCTTATATTTTTCTTGTCCACCTTCCATGGTTTTCACCACACAACCCGCGCAACCGCCAATACCACATGCCATATATTCTTCCAAACTTAACTGCGCAGGAATACCCAAATCACGCCCAAGCTTGGCGACCGCATGAAGCATAGGATGAGGTCCACATGATAATAGCACACATCGCGCTTTTTCCTCATCACTTAATGCTGTTAAGTAGTCACGCGCCAAATCTGGTACATGCCCTTCATAACAACCATATAAACCCTCATTGGATGCCAAACGGCAGGCAATACCACGCGCTTCAAGTGAAGATATGGTTAAAGTGGTATTTCCTGTAATACCTGGCAACATCATCGTTGATGGTTTGAGGGCAAAAGGAAAGGGGACTTCCGATCCTGCAAACAATACCAAATCAGCTTGATTCACCAAGTTGTCCGCCACAAAAATCATGGGGGGCACACCAACACCACCACCAATTAAAACATAGCGCTTGGATGTATCCGATACATCAAAAGGTACACCAATTGGTCCAAGCATGGGAAGCGTTTCCCCTTTTTTTCGCTGGGATAGTTGGCGTGTGCCTTCACCAACAATTTTATACAATAAATCAACCGTGCCTTTTTCAGGGTCTGTCAACA
>Ga0256839_1002946_pt1 | contig 18189 bp, 20 predicted proteins | sample 354166metaG_FD_185968 | JGI IMG/M metagenome (GOLD analysis project Ga0256839, IMG submission 185968) | Hydrothermal vent microbial communities from Mid Atlantic Ridge, Atlantic Ocean - 354-166 | ecosystem: Environmental > Aquatic > Marine > Hydrothermal vents | place: Atlantic Ocean: Mid... | reverse complement strand
TTATCTGGACGGCCGAGCGGTGGACGACCTGGACGACGACCACTTGGCCCGCTTGCGCAACCGCCACATCGGCTTCGTATTCCAGTCCTTCAACCTCATTCCCCAGCTCAGTGCCCGGGCCAACGTAGAACTGCCGTTGATCTATGCCGGCATGTCGCCCGCCGCCCGTCGCCGGCGGGTGACCCTGGCCCTGGAGGCTGTGGGGCTGGCCGAGCGTGCGGGGCATCGGCCGACCCAGCTCTCCGGGGGACAGCAGCAGCGGGTAGCGGTGGCGCGGGCCGTGGTCAACAACCCGGATCTGATCATCGCCGACGAGCCTACCGGCAACCTCGATCCCGCCTCTGCCGAGGGTGTCATGAGACTGTTCGAACGGCTGGTGACGGCGGGGAAGACGCTGATCCTGGTCACCCACGAAGCCGAGGTGGCCGCACGTGCGCGCCGTATCCTGCGTTTGCACCAGGGGCGGATCGTGGAGGATCGCCGTGTTTGAAGACCGTTGGGAACTCTGGCGTGACCGGATGGTGCAGGTGATCCGGGTCCTCGAGGCCAACCGCCTGCGCACCGGGGTGAGCATCCTCGGCGTGGCCCTGGGGGTGGCCGCCCTGTTGGTGGTTCAAGTGGCCACCGACGCCGGGCGCCGGGCGGTGTTCGCCGAGCTGGAGACCTATGGCCTGACCACGCTGTGGATCTTCCGCGATTGGCAGCAAGACCGCCCCAGTGTGCAGCGGCCCGGCTCCGGCATCGACAATGACGACTATGCGGCCATCCGCCGCAGCCGCTGTTGTCCCAACGTGGTCCGTTTCAGCGCCGTGGTCTACCCGCAGAACTGGATGGTTCCTCTGTTCGCCGAAGGCCGCGTGAGTCAGTCGGCGGTGGAGGGGGTGGACGTGGACTACCTGGCGATCAACAACGACCGCATCGTCTCCGGCCGTGGGCTGCGGCCGGCCGACGTCAACGGCCGCCGGCCGGTGGCGATCATCGGCCCGGTGGTACGCCAGCGGCTCTTTGGCAGCCGCTTGGCCCTGGGGCGTACCCTGCGCCTGGGGGAGACCCAGTTCACCGTGGTGGGCGAGTTGGCATACAAAGACCGCAGCCTGTTGGCCGCCATCGGAGCCACCCAGGGTTACGACGTCAACGACCGGGTCCTCATCCCGTATACCGTCTATCAGCAACTCATGGGTGGTACCCGCGACATCCAGACCCTGCAGGCCCAAGCCCCGTCGCTGGAACGGGCGGAACAGGCTGGACGGGAGGTGGTGCGTTTCCTGGAACGGCGCCACCAGAAACGTTACCGCTACCGGGTTCAGGACATGCGCTCCTGGATCACCACCGCCGAAGAGGTGCTGGGGGTGATCACCCTGGTGGGCGGGGTGGGGGCGGGGATCGCCCTGCTGGTGGGTGGCATGGGGATTCTGGGGATCATGTCCACCGCAGTGGTGGAACGGACGCGGGAGATCGGCCTGCGCAAGGCGGTGGGCGCGCGCCCACGGGACATCCTGGGGCAATTCGTCGCCGAGGCCGGTTTCATCGGCCTGCTGGGAGGAGTGGCCGGTCTGGGGTTGGCGTTGACTGTGCTGGTGATGGGGCGATTGTGGACCGGTTTCTGGTTCCTGCCCGGCATCGGCCAGGTCCTGTTGGCCCTCGGCCTGGCCTTGGTCGCCGCCCTGGTCGCCGGTGTCCTCCCGGCCCGGCGTGCCGCCGCCTTACCCCCCGCCGAGGCATTGCGCCATGACTGAGGCCCCTCAGGGAGCCGCCTCCGGCAACACCATGTTGCTGCTGATCAACTCCACCCGATCCAGTTGCAACAGGCGCTGCTCACTACCCACCAGGCGGGAAAAGTCCAGCGAATAACGCACCATCCCCAGGGCCGGGTGCAGCCAGGCCGCGCCGTTCCAGTACGCCCAATAGGCGTTGCCGTTGGGCAGGGTGAGCGAGAGATCGAGCGCCAGTTGCAAACGCAGGCTCTCGAAGCGCCCCGTCGGGGTCTGCGCCGTATCAAGGCCGGCCGGCGACAAAGTCAGCGTGAGGCTGCCCTGTTGCAGCCGGTTGCCCCGGCCGTCATACGCTGTCAGCTCCACGGCCTGCAAGGAAATTTCCGTCTGCCACTGTGCCAGTGGCGGGATCAACAGCTTGGGAGATTCCAGCCAATACACCGCTTCGCTGCGGTTGCCGTCGATCCCCACCCCGACGGCATGGAGGGTGAGGGTACCGCTGTCGTCATCCTGGGTGACATAGAAGCTCAGCAGATCGTCCCAGCCGCCGCTGAAATCGTGATGCCACTCCCAACGGAGCAGATCCGCCGGCAGCCGCCCATCGGGGGGGGCGAGGCGATCAGGGTCATTGATCCGTGACCAGCGCTCCAAGCGGCTGCCGTTGACCAGCGGGAAATCGTTCTCCACGGCCGCGGTATCGAAACCGAGAAATTCGAAGTCGTTGCGCTCACCGCCACTGAAACGGTGCAGCGTCATTTCCCCCAGCGGGAAGAAGCGGTCACTGCCGGGCTGGGTGCAGCCGCTTAGCCAGAGGGTGAGCAGCAGAAGCAGGCGGATCACGATGCAGGGCCCCGCCGGTTGTGCCGGCGCCGCGCCCGCCGCGCCCGCCAAGAACGCACCACGATCAGGCGCCACAAGCCGCGGGCGGCGAGATTGCCCACCAGCGCACTCACCGAGCCCACCACGAAAGACCCCAGCAGCAACGGCTGCCATCGTGTTTCCAACACCGCTTGCACCCACTCCATGGTGAGCTCCACCCCGCCTTCCATGGGGGGCATGCCCATCAACCAGGCACCCACCCGGTAGGCGAAATAAAACATCGGGGGAATGGTGAGCGGGTTGGTGAGCCACACCAGCACCACGGAAATGGGCAGATTGACCCGAAACAGGATCGCCCCCGCGGCGGCGATGAGCATCTGCATGGGGGCGGGGATGAAGGCACAGAACAGACCCACGGAGACCGCGCCGCTCACCGAGCGCTTGTTGAGGTGCCAGAGGTTGGGGTCGTGCAACAACGATCCGAAGACACGGATGTAGCGATGGTTGCGGATCTTTTCCGGATCCGGCAGGTGGCGTTTGATGTAACGTCTGGGCATGCCCTTCTCAGCGCTTCAGGAGCACGTACACCGCCCCTGTTCCACCGTCTTCGCGGCGTGCCGAACAAAAGGCGAGGACCCCTTGTGCCTGCCTCAGCCAGCCATCCACGGCCTGCTTCAACACCGCCTCCTTGGAGGAACGGCGGCCCTTGCCGTGGATGATGCGCACACAGCGCGCACCTCGGCGCTCCATCCGTTGCAGGAAGGCCCATAAGGCCTGGCGGGCTTCGCGGCGGGTCAAACCGTGCAGATCCAACTCCCCTTCGACACTATACTGCCCCCGGCGAAGTCGCCGCAAGACATTGTTTTGTAACCCAGGCTTTGCGAAAGACAACACGGTGTCCGCCTGGATGGGCCCATGGTCGTGCGGATCACTCCACGGGGGATCGGTGGCAGGAGCGGGGAGGGGGGACGGTGGGGGGCCGCGGTGACGTCCGGGGCGCTTCTCCACAGGGCGCTCGCACTCCAGCCGGCGCACCCCGGCCATCGCCTCACGAAAGATGCGTGCCTCGTCGTCGTCGATTTTTGGCATAATGCCCACCGGAACCCGCGACGCTACCGGCGGGAAGTATACGACGACCCGAGACCTCCCCGGACGTGCTACGTCTCCTGCTCAGTAACGACGACGGTTGCCTGGCCCCGGGCCTGGGCGTGCTCGCCGAGGCGCTCTCCCCCTTGGGAGAGGTGGTGGTGGTGGCGCCGGACCGCAATCGCAGCGGCGCTAGCAACTCGCTCACGTTGGACCGCCCTCTGCGTGTCTCAGGGGGGGGAGGGCGCTATTGTGTCGATGGCACGCCCACTGATTGTGTTCACCTGGCCATCACCGGTTTGTTGGAGCAGGAACCGGACATGGTGGTCTCCGGCATCAACGAAGGCGCCAATCTGGGGGATGACGTGCTCTATTCGGGCACAGTCGCCGCCGCGGTGGAGGGGCGTTTTCTCGGTCTGCCGGCGATGGCCGTCTCCCTGGTGGGGCATCCCGTGCGCCATTACGCCACCGCGGCCGAATACGCCCGCCGTCTGGTGGAGGCCTTGCGGCGCCACCCCCTGCCGGCGGACACCATCTTGAACGTCAATGTCCCCGATCGGCCTCTGGAGGAAATCCGCGGGATCCAGGCCACCCGCCTGGGACACCGTCACAAGGCGGAACCGGTGATCCGCGCACACGACCCCAGGGGCCGCCCCATCTACTGGGTAGGACCGGCCGGTCCGGCCCAGGATGCCGGCCCCGGCACCGATTTTTACGCCGTGGAGCAGGGTTACGTCTCGGTGACCCCCATCCAGGTGGACCTGACCCACTACCCCGCCATCGATCCCCTGGCCCAGTGGCTGGAGAGACTGCCGTCGTGACCTCTCGCGCGCGATTGCAAGGAATCGGGATGACCTCTCGGCGCACCCGGGCACGGCTGGTGGAACAATTACGCCGGGCCGGAATCGACGACGAGGCCGTGTTGGAGATCATCGCCACACTGCCGCGGCACATCTTCGTGGACGAGGCTCTGGCCAGCCGGGCCTACGAAGACACCGCCCTGCCCATCGGTTTCGGCCAGACCATTTCCCGGCCCTACACCGTGGCGCGGATGACCGCGCTGCTGACCCGGGGGCGGCGCCTGTCGCGGGTATTGGAGGTAGGGACCGGCTCGGGGTACCAGACCGCGGTGTTGGCGATGTGCGTGGAACAGGTCTACAGCGTGGAACGCATCGTCGGTCTGCTGCGGCGCGCCCGCTCCCGCCTGCGGGAACTCGAGCTGTGGAATGTCCATCTCAAACACGATGACGGCACGGTGGGGTGGCCGGAGCATGCCCCCTACGACGGCATCCTGGTGACGGCGGCGGTGGAAGAGATCCCCCCGGCCTTGCTGGAACAACTGGCACCGGGCGGGGTTTTGGTACTCCCGGCGCCTCACGAGGGGCGATTGATGTTGCAACGAATCCTGCGTACAGCGGCTGGCTTCGAATACGAACGGGTGGAAGAGGCCGCCTTCGTGCCGTTGCTGCCCGGTTTGCGCTGAGGAGGCACGATGAAACTGTTCGCCCGCCTCTACGAGCGCACCCTGGTCTGGTCACGCCACCGCCACGCACCACGCTATTTGTTCGCCCTCAGCTTCACCGAATCGTCGTTCTTCCCCATTCCGCCGGACACCATGCTGCTGCCCATGGCCCTGGCCCAGCCGGCCAAGGCGTGGTACTTCGCCGCCCTCACCACCCTGGCCTCGGTGCTGGGGGGGATCTTCGGTTATCTCATCGGTTATTTCGCCTTCGATCTCATCGAGCCCTGGTTACAGCAGAGCCGTTACTGGGAGGCCTACCTCCACGGACGCGAGTGGTTCGAGCGCTGGGGGGTGTGGGCGGTGTTGCTGGCCGGATTCTCGCCCATCCCTTACAAGGTCTTCACCCTCACCGCCGGGGTGATGCAGATGGCCTTCCTGCCTTTCGTTCTCGCCTCGCTGCTGGGGCGGGGGGCACGTTTCTTCCTCGTCGCCGCCCTGGTGCGCCTCGGAGGCGAACGCATGGATCACTTCTTGCGCCGTCACATCGACTGGATGGGGTGGGCCGTGGTGGGAGCGGTCGTGGTTTGGTATTTCGTCGAAACCCTGCGCTGATGTCGTGGCGGGGCCTGGCCGTGACCTTGTTGGCGGCCTGGCTGCTGAGTGGTTGCGGTGCCCATGTCCACCACCGGGTCAAGCCCGGGGAGACCCTCTACGCCATCGGTTGGCGGTACGGGGTGGACTATCGGGACCTGGCTCGCTGGAATGGCATTGAGCCTCCCTATCTCATCCGACCAGGGCAGGTCCTGCGGGTGGCGCCGCCGCAGGTGCCTTGGTGGGCGCGACAGGCCCAGACTCAGCCTCAGCCACAATCCCGACCCGCCTCCGCCGCTGAATCCCCTTCGCCGGCCTCGCCGCCGCCCGTCCAGGCCTCCACCTCGGCAAGGCCCGCATCGCCCACAGCGACGAGACGTGAGCAGACCCCCATCCGCTGGCGCTGGCCAGCGACCGGCCCGGTGGTGCGCCGTTTCGATCTCAAGCCTCCGGCCAACAAAGGTATCGACATCGCCGGTCGTCTCGGGTCGCCGGTACGGGCCGCCGCCGGCGGCGTGGTGGTTTATACTGGCCAGGGGATCATCGGTTACGATAATCTCATCATCGTCAAACACGATCAGAATTACTTAAGCGCTTACGCTCATAATCAAACACTGTTGGTGAGGGAGAAGGATCGTGTCGCCGCCGGGCAGATCATCGCCCGCATGGGGCGCGACGACACCGGGCGAACCGTGGTGCATTTCGAGATCCGTTACCGCGGCCGCCCCATCGATCCACTGAAACTCCTGCCACATCGAGGGGGAGACGGCGGGGGCTGACCGCTGTTCGCGGTGCGGCCGGGAACGGAACGTCCGGCCGGAGAGGGCGACAAATCCGCCGAGTCCGCGGGGATGCGGGTAGTGACCACCGTCGGCGGTGCAACGAGGCCAACAGGAGGTTAGGGCGATGAACGACAAGCGCGAATCCAGGAACGCCAGGGATGAGCACGACGGGGCGTCGGTGAACCTCATCGATCCTCCAGCCGCCTCATCCGCCGACCCGGACGCCCTTCCGGCGCGACGCCGCGGCCGCAACAAAGAGGCCTCCGACGGCGAGCTGGACGCCACCCGACTCTATCTCAGCGAGATCGGCTATACCCCCCTGCTCAGCGCCGAAGAAGAAGTCCATTATGCCCGCCTGGCCCAGAAGGGTGACCAGCGGGCCCGGGCACGGATGATCGAGAGCAATCTGCGCCTGGTGGTGAAGATCGCCCGTCGTTATATCAATCGTGGCTTGCCTCTGCTGGACCTCATCGAGGAAGGCAACTTGGGGCTCATCCACGCGGTGGAGAAGTTCGACCCCGAGCGGGGTTTCCGCTTCTCCACCTACGCCACCTGGTGGATCCGGCAGACCATCGAACGGGCGCTGATGAACCAGACCCGCACCATCCGCCTGCCTGTGCACGTGGTGAAAGAGATCAACGCCTGTATGCGGGCGGCGCGTCGCTGTTCTCAAGAGGGGGTGCGTGAACCCACTGCTGAGGACATTGCTCAAGCGATGGACAAGCCGCTGGCCGAGGTGGAACGCATGCTGGGGCTCAATGAACGGATGGCCTCGGTGGACTCGCCCATCAACGGCGATCCGGAACGCTCCATCCTCGACGCCATTCCCGACGAGCACAGTGCCGATCCCAGCGCCGAGGTACAGGACGAGAACGTGCGCCGCTTGCTGGACATGTGGCTGCGTCGCCTCACCCCAAAGCAACGGCAGGTGGTGGTGCGTCGTTTCGGGCTCCACAACCAGCGTGTCTCCACCCTGGAAGAGGTGGGCGAGGAGATCGGGGTGACTCGCGAGCGGGTCCGTCAGATTCAGGTGGAGGCCCTGGGGCGCCTGCGCCAGATCCTGGAACAGGAGGGTTATTCCCTGGAGATCGTGCTGCCGGGGTGAAAGAGGGGATTCGGTGAGGCTCAGAGCATGAGGGCCGCGGCTGCGGGACGGCCGTCGCTGATGAGGAAGTTGTAGGTCCGACAGGCGGCGGCGGTATCCATTACCTCCACACCGATGCCTCGGCTGGTGAGGGGCAGCAAGGTCCGGGGATGGGGAAACACTTGGCGTGGACCGGTGCCCAGGATCACCACTTCTACCTCCAGTGTCAGCAGGGCCTCCAGGTGCCCGCTTTCCAGATCCTGGGGCGTGGTCGGTCCCCAACCGCTCAACAGCCGTTGCGGTGTCACCACCACATTCTCCTGCAACACCTCGAGCCGCTCGGCCTGCAGCCGGGCCAGTGCCTCGGCATCCAGATGGGGCGGGACTTCCCCCAGGGGTTTGATCACCGTCAGCCGTCCCGGCTCATAGCTGCGGATGGCATAACGGCTGTGATCGTAATCCTGATGGATCTGCATCGCCCACTCCAAGCGGCCCGACGTTAAAAGGTCTTTCATGGTAACATAGCCGATTGTCGCCACGCCCTGTGGGCCTGAACCCCAGGTCCGGCAATCTCTCGTGAATCCGACTGCTTCTGCGTACCGCGAATCGAGGACGGCACCGTTTTGTTTTCCGAATTCCAGAGAATCAAGCGTCTTCCCCCCTACGTCTTCAACATCGTCAACGAATTGAAGGCCAAGGCCCGGGCCCGGGGGGAGGACATCGTCGATTTCGGCATGGGCAATCCCGATCAGCCCACCCCGCAACACATCGTCGACAAATTGGTGGAGGTGGCCCAGCGCCGCGATACCCACCGCTATTCGGTGAGCCGGGGGATCCCCCGGTTGCGCCGGGCCATCTGTCGTTGGTACCAACAACGTTACCAAGTGGAGTTGGATCCCGACAGCGAGGCCATCGTCACCATCGGCTCCAAGGAGGGCCTGGCCCATCTGGCCCTGGCCACGGTGGGGCCGGGTGATGCGGTGTTGGTGCCCAACCCCACCTATCCCATCCATCCCTACGGTTTCGTCATCGCCGGCGCCGACATCCGCCACGTGCCGCTGGTGCCGGGGGGCGATTTCTTCGCCGAGCTGGAGAAAGCCATCAAGGACTCCTGGCCCAAACCCAAGATGCTGGTGCTCAATTTCCCCGGCAACCCCACCACCCAATGTGTCGAGCTGGAGTTCTTCGAGCGGGTGGTGGAGATCGCCCGCGAGCACGGGATCTGGGTGATTCACGACCTGGCCTATGCCGACATCGTCTTCGACGGCTACCAGGCGCCGTCGTTTCTCCAGGTCCCGGGGGCCAAGGAGGTGGGCGTGGAGTTCTTCACCCTCTCCAAGAGTTACAACATGCCCGGTTGGCGAGTGGGCTTCATGTGCGGCAACCCCACCCTGGTCAATGCCCTCTCGCGGATCAAGTCCTATCTGGACTACGGCATGTTCACCCCCATCCAGGTGGCCGCCATCACCGCCCTGGAGGGGCCGCAGGACTGCGTCGCCGAGATCCGCGACAGCTACCGCCGCCGGCGTGACGTGTTGTGCAACGGTCTGAACAATGTGGGCTGGACGGTGGAGCCCCCCAAGGCCACCATGTTCGTCTGGGCCCCCATTCCCGAGCCCTATCGGCATCTGGGATCGTTGGAGTTCGCCAAGAAACTGTTGGCCGAGGCCAAGGTGGCGGTCTCCCCCGGGGTGGGCTTCGGCGAATACGGCGACGGCTTCGTCCGTTTCGCCCTGATCGAGAACGAACATCGTACCCGCCAGGCCATCCGTGGCATTCGTGAGATGTTCCGTCGGGACAAGCTGATAACACGTTGAAAAATTAGGGAGGCGGTCATGGAACCGGTGAAGATCGGTCTGCTGGGAATGGGAACGGTGGGCGGGGGCACCATCGAGGTGCTGCGACGCAACGCCGAGGAGATCGCCCGCCGCGCCGGGCGGGGTATCGTGGTGGCCCGTGCCAGTGCTCGGGACATCAGCCGACCCCGACCCTTCGACACCCGAGGCATCGCGCTCACCCGCGACCCCTTCGAGGTGGTGGACGATCCCGAGCTGGCCATCGTGGTGGAACTCATCGGTGGCGATTCACCGGCCCGGGAACTGGTGCTGCGCGCCATCGACAATGGCAAACACGTAGTCACCGCCAACAAGGCCTTGATCGCCAAGCACGGCAACGAGATCTTCGCTGCCGCCCAGGCCAAGGGAGTGATGGTGGCCTTCGAAGCGGCAGTGGCCGGCGGCATCCCCATCATCAAGGCCATCCGCGAGGGGTTGTCGGCCAACCGCATCCACTGGCTGGCGGGAATCATCAACGGTACCGGCAATTTCATTCTCACCGAGATGCGCGATCGTGGCGCCGATTTCGCCGAGGTACTGGCCGAGGCCCAGCGCCTGGGCTATGCCGAGGCCGACCCCACCTTCGACGTAGAGGGTATCGACGCCGCCCACAAGCTCACCATCCTCGCCGCCATCGCCTTCGGTATCCCCTTGCAGTTCGAACGGGTCTACACCGAAGGCATCACCCGCATCACCTCCGAGGACGTGGACTATGCCGCCCAGTTGGGTTATCGCATCAAGCATCTGGGGATCGCCAAGCGCACCGAGGCCGGGGTGGAGATGCGGGTGCATCCCACCTTGATCCCTCACCGGCGGCTGATCGCCAATGTGGATGGGGTGATGAACGCCGTGTTGGTCAATGGTGATGCGGTGGGGCCGACCCTCTACTACGGCGCCGGCGCCGGCGCCGAGCCCACCGCCTCGGCGGTGGTGGCCGACCTGGTGGACGTGGTGCGTACCCTCACCTCGGACCCGGAAAACCGCGTGCCCCATCTGGCCTTCCAGCCCGATGCCCTCTCCGATCTACCCATCCTGCCCATGGAGGCGGTGGAGACGGCCTATTATCTGCGCATGGTGGCCGAGGACCGTCCCGGGGTGCTGGCCGAGGTGACCCGCATTCTTGGAGATGAGGGGATCAGCATCGAGGCCATCCTGCAGAAGGAGCCCCGGGAAGGGGAACGGCTGGCCACCATCATCCTCCTCACCCACCGGGTGCGCGAGGCGAACATGAACCGCGCCCTGGAGGCCATCGCTGCCCTCCCGGCGATCCATGGCGAGATTCAGCGCATCCGCCTGGAAACTCTGGAATCCTGATTCGACGGAGCACGAACATGCCTTTCCGAACCCGCTACACCGGTCTGATCGACAAGTACCGCGACCGCCTGCCCGTGCACGACGACACCCGGGTGATCTCCCTGGGGGAGGGCAACACGCCGTTGATCCGCCTCAATAACATCCCCCGGGATCTGGGGTTCGAAGTGGACATCTACGTCAAATACGAAGGTCTCAACCCCACAGGGTCCTTCAAGGACCGCGGCATGACCATGGCGGTCACCAAGGCGGTGGAGGAGGGCAGCCGGGCGGTGATCTGTGCCTCCACCGGCAACACCTCGGCCTCTGCCGCCGCCTATGCCGCCCGCGCCGGCATCACCGCCTTCGTGCTCATCCCCGACGGCAAGATCGCCCTGGGGAAATTGGCACAGGCGATGATGCACGGGGCAGTGGTGCTCCAGATCAAGGGCAACTTCGATCAGGGCATGGCCCTGGTGAAGGAGGTGGGAGAGACGGCGCCGGTGACCATCGTCAACTCCATCAATCCCTACCGTCTTCAGGGGCAGAAGACCGCGGCCTTCGAGATCATCGAGGAGCTGGAGTGCGCCCCCGATTATCACTGCCTACCGGTGGGCAATGCCGGCAACATCACCGCTCACTGGATGGGGTACTGCGAGTACTTCGAGCACGGTATCGTCAACAACCGCCCCAAGATGGTGGGCTACCAGGCCGCTGGTGCCGCGCCCTTCATTCGTGGGGAGATGGTGGACCAGCCGGAGACGGTGGCCACCGCCATTCGCATTGGCCATCCCCAGAGCTGGGACAAGGCCTGGGTGGCGCAGAAGGAGTCGGGAGGCTGGTTCGATGCCTGCGCCGACGAGGAGATCCTCGCCGCCCAGAAGCTGCTGGCCCAGAAGGAAGGCGTGTTCTGCGAGCCGGCCTCGGCCACCTCCCTGGCCGGTGCCCTGCGCGACATCCGCAGCGGACGCATCCCCGCCGGTTCCAAGGTGGTGTGCACCCTCACCGGCCACGGTCTCAAGGACCCTGATGTGGCCATCCGCCAGAGTGGAGACGGGGTGATGGTGACCATCGAGCCCACCCGCGAGGCGGTGGAAGAGGCCATTCTCGGGCATCTCTGACAACCATCGGGTTAATGCCCGGTTAAACCGCTTGGGGGCACACTGGCTCCGTGGCGGTGTGTCTTTCGATGCCGAATTGTGAACCCGGGCACGGAAACGGCGTCTCAGGGACCATGTCCACCGACGCGGGGAGGACGATAACCAATCCTGCACAGGGGACAAGGAACGAGGTGAAGAACATGCAGGAAACACGTTGTAAACTGGTCATCGAGAGCGTGCGGGAAGACGGCAAACGCTTCCGCCCCTCCGATTGGATCGAGCGCATCTCCTCTTTGATGGGGGAATTCGGTCCCGATCACCGGCTGCATTACGCTCATGAGGTGCGCCCGGCGATCATCGACGGTGAGAAGTGTCTGGTGGTGGACGAGGCCCTCAAGGAACGCAACCCCCAGGCCTACGAGTACATCCTCGAATTCGCGCGTTCAAACCACCTCAAGATCCATCTGGAGTGTCCACCCACGGCGCATTGAGCCGACGAGACCATTGGGCAGAAAAAAACGCCCCGCTGGGGATTTTTCCCCGCGGGGCGTTGATTTTTTCGGCCGCACGATCTCAGCGGAAGCGATAGTAGGCGCGATTGAGATATTGCACCACGGCCTCGATCTGGGCCTCGCTCCATTCCTTGCCGTTGCGGGTCTCGCAGAAGCGCACCCGGTTCTCCAGGTCCTTCAGGGAATGGATGATGCGGTTGGGCCGGGTGTAGACCCGGTCGTCATGACAGCCTTGGCAGTCCTTTTCCACCAGGGCCTTGCCGTCGGGTTGGTCGGCGAGCGTGGTCTGGCTTCCCAGCACGAGCAGGACGATGGCGACCACCAGGGCGCTTGCGCGTTTCATAGTATTTTCCTCGGATTTGATTGTAGCCATTGCAACGCAGTGGTTTCCCCCTGTCAAGCCGTCGGCTCCCGGGTCAATGGTTTCCCGCTGTCTCCACGTGCGTAGAGACGGCCCAGGACACTTCCAAGAGTGAGCCAGAACAGCAGATTGGTGACGGCGCTGGCGAGCCAAAAGCGCTGCAGCAGTTCATGGGGAACGGCGCTGTGATGGATTTCTGGCTGGGGGGCGCCGATGAGGTGGGGCAGGAGGACGAGCCCCGCGCCCAGTAATTTGGCACCCCAGCCAGGACCGAAGGCCAACAGCGCCAGTCCGGCGGCGGAACAGATCACCGTCAGCAGCCACCAGGCCTGACGCACGCCCAGCTCGGCACTCTGAGTGCCGGGGAGTTCGGGGGGCAACCCCAGGGCCGGCAGCAGAAAGAACACCAGGAAACCGGCACCGCCCCACAGCAGACCACGCAAGGCCCCCTGGGCACCGGCCAGGGCCATGAAGGCACCGAGGATCAGGGCGTAACCGATTCCCACGAGGACATCGGCCACCACGGTGTAGAACGCCCGCTCCATCCCGTCTTGGGGGACCCATTCCTCGTCGTGATGAAGGCTTTCTTCACCGTCGTGGTGATGGCCGGCCGATTCCATGGCGGTTTCGTAGCTCTCCGCCTCCAGGATCAGGGAGGTGGCCCAGGGGAGGGTGAGGGCGGACATGACCAGAGCACCGATGAGACCGGCGATCAGCGCCGGCAAAACCAGGTCACGAAAGCTCATGGCGGTCAGTGGCAGGGGAAGACCGCCACATGGCGGGTGTCGTGGGCGGCGTTGTGGAAGGCCGGTTGGGGGGCGAAGCCGACCACGGCCAGAATCACCACACCCAAGGCCAGGGCCCCCAGGGCGCTGCGCAGGGTGCGGCCGTCGAGGCGCGAGAGGATAGAACTGGATGACAAGGACATGAAGACCTCCTGGTGCGAATGCCAGGCGGGAATGGAGGGGACCAACCCCCGGCACCGCCCGCCGCAGTGCCGTTCGTGTCTCGCCGGGCCGGTCTCCGGGCTCGCGAAGATTTCCGGGGCCGCGCCTTCCCGGGTCTCCCCAGTGGCGTTTGCGGCCCCGCCTCGCCTACCGTTGCGGGGGCAGCGCCGGCTTGGGCCTTGCGGCCGCACCGGCTTCCCGTTTCATCCACCAGCGGTGGACACCCGACGAAGCGAACGATTAAATCTTCTGTGGGCTGGCCTTGTCAATGCAGCTCAGGTGCCGCAGGTGGTGCGATAGGGGCCGAAATCCTCGGGAGCGGGTTGGAGGTATTCGGCATCGGCCTCGCGTTCTTCGAAGGGGGCGCGGACGACCGCCAACAGGCGCTGGAAGGGCTGAAGATCGCCGGCGGTGGCGGCCTCCAGGGCCGCTTCCACCAAGTGATTGCGGGGGATGTAGGCGGGGTTGATCCGCCTCAGGACGGCGGCACGTTCCTTGGGGGGCATGGTGGGTTCCTTGTCCAGCCGTTGCCGCCAGCGCCGCAGCCAGGCGGTGAGCGCGGGGGAACGGGGGTCCCGGGCCAGGCCGAGCAGAACGGTATCGTCACCCGCCACGGCATCGGCCAGGCGGCGGAAGGCCAGGGTGTGGTCCATGGCCTCTTGGGTGCAGACCTCGAGAAATTCCTGCGTGAGCTGCTCGTCGCGGGCTTGCAGGGTGCGCAGGCCGAGCTTGGCCCGCAGGGTCTCCTGCCACCGGGCCTGGAAACGTTGGGGGATGGTGGCGACCTGCTCCTCGGCCCATTGGTGCGCCGCTTCCGAGTCGGCATCGAACAGGGGAAGCAGGGTCTCGGCCAGCCGCGCCAGGTTCCATTGGATGATGCGGGGTTGGTTGCCGTAGGCGTATCGGCCTTGGTGGTCGATGCTGCTGAATACGGTCTGGGGGTGGTGAGCCTCCATGAAGGCGCAGGGGCCGTAGTCGATGGTTTCCCCGGAGAGGGTGGTGTTGTCGCTGTTCATCACCCCGTGGACGAAACCCACCGCCATCCATTGACTGATCAGCCGCAGTTGTCGCTCCACCACTCGTTGGAAGAATTGGCGGTAACGGTCCTTTTCCGGTTGTTCGAGGAGGTCGGGATCATGGCGGCCGATGGTGAACTCGGCCACTCGCCCCACCAATTCGGGACCATGGTGGACGGCGGCGTATTGGAAGGTGCCCACTCGGATGTGGCTGGCGGCGATGCGGGCCAGGACGGCACCGGGCTGGTAGGCGCCGGGGCGGAATACCCGCTCGCCGGTGAGGACCACGGCCAGGGCCCGGGTGGTGGGGATGCCCAGGGCGTGCATGGCCTCGCCCATGAGGTATTCGCGCAGCATGGGGCCGAGGACGGCGCGGCCGTCACCGCCACGGGCGAAGGGGGTGGGCCCGCTGCCCTTGAGGTGGAGGTCCTTGAGTTCGCCTGTGGGGGTGGCGAGTTCGCCCAGCAGCAGGGCGCGGCCATCGCCGAGGCGAGGGACGAATTGGCCGAACTGGTGGCCGGCGTAGGCCTGGGCCACGGGTTGAGCGGCGGGAGGCGTCTCCATACCGCTGAGGAGGCGGGCGGTGATCATGGGGTCAGGGCGTTCGGGGAGGCCGAGTTCGTCGGCGAGATGGTCGTTGTAGATCACCAGAGCGGGCTCGGGGAAGTTTAGGCCGCGCCAGGGGATGTGCAGCTCGGGCAGGGCCTGGGCGAAGTGGTGTTGGAGGTCCAGATTCATGGAAAAATCCTGAGTAAATGAATAAGGATTTTAGGCCCAGGTGCCTCCCAGGGGAAGGCTCAGTGTTCTTCCTGGTCGAGACGGCTGGCCAGGGCCTTGAGGCTGGGGGCGATGGTGACGGGGTAGGGTGGGGCGTCGTCGAGGCCTCGCAGGGGATCGGGGAGGGCGGCGAGTTGTTCGGCCACCCGCTCGCGGATGGTGGCCAGGTCCTCGGGGGGGTGCAGGCGGCGGCCATGACGCATCACCTCGCCCAGCAGGGGTTGGCCCTCGGCCCGTTCCTCGGCGAGGGTGACGGTGTCGCCGGCGAAACGCCCCTGGCCGTCGTAGCGCCGCCAGACCTGTTTCGCCCCCGGCCAGGTGGCCTTGCCTTCGGAACGCTTGCGGCGTGGGCGTCCGGCGTAGCACATGAGCTTGTAGGCGCAGTCCAGGTAGGGGGCGTCGGCGGAGGTGTCCAGACGGGTGCCGATGCCGAAGCCGTCGATGGGTGCACCCTGGGCCAACACGTCGTGGATGCGGCGTTCGTCCAGGTTGCCGCTGGCGAAGAGGGTGGTGTCGCGGAGTCCACCGGCGTCGAGGATGGCGCGGACCTTACGGGCGTGCTCGGCCAGGTCGCCGGAGTCGATGCGGACCCCTTTGATGTGAATTCCCTCCGCGGCCAGGCGGGGGGCGATCTCCACCACCCGGCGGGCGGCGCGCTCGGTGTCGTAGGTGTCGATGAGGAGAACGACGTTGTCGGGCTGGGCGTGGGCGAAGTGGAGGAAGGCGTCGCTCTCGCGGTCGTGGGCCTCGATGAAGCTGTGGGCCATGGTGCCGAACACCGGGATGCCGAAGGCGGGTTCGGCGAGGACGTTGGAGCTGCCGTGGAAGCCGGCGAGGTAATTGGCCCGGGCGGCGAGGAGACCGGCCTCGGCCCCGTGGGCGCGGCGCAGGCCGAAGTCCACCAGCAGCTTTCCGGGGGCGGCCAGCACGCAGCGGGCGGCCTTGGAGGCGATGAGGGTCTGGAAGTGGATGAGGTTGATGAGCCGGCTCTCGATGAGTTGCGCCTGAGGCAGGGGGGCGGTGATGCGCACCAGCGGTTCGTTGGGGAAGCACACGGTGCCTTCGGGGAGGGCGTGGACTTGTCCGGTGAAGCGGAGTGTGCCCAGGTAGTCGATGAATTCAGGGGGGAAGCGGCCGCTGTGGCGGGCCCATTCCAGTTCGGCCTCGCCGAAGCGGAGATTCTCAAGGTAGTCGAGGAGTTGTTCCAGCCCGGCGGCGAGGTAGAAGTTGCGGTTGGGAGGAAGCTCGCGGACGAAGAATTCGAACACTGCCTCGCCTTCCATGCCCTGGGCGTGGTAGCCGGCGAGCATGGTGAGTTGGTAGAGGTCGGTGGTGAGCGGGCTGTTGCCGGCGTCGATCATGGGCTCTGGGGCATCTCCAGGTCGCTGAGGGTCAGGGGGAGGGCGCCGGCGGCGAGCATCTCGTCGATGGCGCGTTCACCGTCACCGGGCTGGAGGTCCACGGCGCGGATGGCGTCGGTGAGTAGATAGACGGTGAAGCCTTCGTTCAGGGCATCGAGCACGGTGTGTTTGACGCAGTAGTCGGTGGCCAGGCCGCCGATGAACAGGCGGCGGATGCCCATGTCGCGCAGTTGCGGCGCCAGTTCGGTGCCTTGGAAGGCGGAATAGGCTTCTTCTTCTGCTCGGGTGGCCTTGGAGACGATGTAGGCATTCTCAGGCAACTCCAGGGTGGGGGCGAAACGGGCACCCTCGCTGTCCTGGATGCAGTGGGGCGGCCAGGGGCCCCCCTGAGCTTTGAAGGAGCAGTGGTTCGGCGGGTGCCAGTCGCGGCTGGCAAAGATGGGCAGGCCGGCGGCCCGGAAGCGGTGGATGTAGTCGTTGAGCGGCGCGATCACTTGGTCGCCATGGGGGACGGCGAGGGCACCGCCGGGAAGAAAGTCGTTTTGGACATCGACGATGAGCAGGGCGTCTCCGGGTTTGAGTCTCACGGTCATGGTGGTCACCCCTTGATGCAGATCAATGGTTCCAGCCGGGCCACTTTGTGGGCCAGGCCGGCGGCATCGGCGGCCTCCACCACCGCACTGACGTCTTTGTAGGCCTCGGGGGCCTCTTCGGCCACGCCACGCAGGGAGGGGCTCTTGACGATGATGCCCCGTCGGCGCAGTTGGGCGACGATGTCTTCGCCGCGCCAGTTGCGGGTGGCCTGGCGCCGGCTCATGGCCCGGCCGGCACCGTGGCAGGCCGAACTGAAGGCCAGCGCCTCGCTCTCGGTGGTGCCGGCGAGGATGTACGAGGCGGTGCCCATGGTGCCGCCGATGATCACCGGTTGCCCCCAGGGGCGCAGGGCCTCGGGGAGGAGCGGATGGCCGGGGCCCCACGCCCGGGTGGCCCCCTTGCGGTGGACGAACAGCCGCTTGCGGACGCCGTCCACCGGGTGTTCTTCTTCCTTGCAGGTATTGTGTGAGACGTCGTAGAGGAGCGTGAGTTCGCTGTCCGGGAGCACGCTTTGGAAGGCCTCCCGGGTGAGGTGGGTGATGATCTGGCGATTGGCCAGGGCGCAGTTGATGCCGGCGCGCATGGCGCCCAAATAGCGACGGCCGAGATCGGATTCGATGGGGGCGCAGGCCAGTTCGCGGTCGGGGAGCTCGATGCCGTAGCGGGCGGCGGCCTGGGCCATGAGCTTGAGGTAGTCGGTGCCGATCTGGTGTCCCAGGCCGCGGGAGCCACAGTGGATGCTCACCACCACCTGGTCCTCCCGCAGGCCGTAGGCGGCGGCGATCTCGGGGCGGTAGACGGTGGCGACCCGCTGGACTTCCAGGTAGTGGTTGCCCGATCCCAGGGTGCCCACTACCTGG
>Ga0256839_1002944_pt1 | contig 18207 bp, 17 predicted proteins | sample 354166metaG_FD_185968 | JGI IMG/M metagenome (GOLD analysis project Ga0256839, IMG submission 185968) | Hydrothermal vent microbial communities from Mid Atlantic Ridge, Atlantic Ocean - 354-166 | ecosystem: Environmental > Aquatic > Marine > Hydrothermal vents | place: Atlantic Ocean: Mid... | reverse complement strand
GAGGGTGTTTTGCCTTCGTGAGCACAGGGTTCGAGTGTTACATAGATCTCACACTCACTAAAAAATCCATCAGATAAAGAGCGTAAAAATGCATGTGCCAAGAGGGCATCCGTAGGGTCAAAATCTATTTCTGACCTTTCTAATGTCTCATACGCCCTCACCAAAGCCAATACTTCCGCATGAGAGGTACCGGTTTTCTGATGCGCTTCTACAGAGAGAATCCTGCCGTTGCATACCACAACAGCACCCACGGCAGGATTCGGGTAGGTTAAAAGCTGATACTTCCATGCTTCATCAAGAGCGAGGCGCATATAGAATTCATCGCTCATCACCGCCCTCCACTTCTACTAAAACTCAAAATAGGTCTTTACCGTACCCAGTTCGCTGTATTTATAGGCTTTCTCACCCTCTTTGGTCTCAATAATCACACCCTCATCATCCGCACTTTTAAGCACTCCTTTTAGCTTCTGCGAGCCCGCTACCTTAACCTTCACTTTATCACCTATGGACTGCTTGAAGTGTTTAGGTTTGGTGAGTTTTCGTTCAATCCCAGGAGAGCTGACCTCCAGTCTGTACTGTCCGTGCATAGGAGGATTGACATCAAGAAAGGGAGAGAGTTCGTTGGAGATCTCGGCACACTGATCCAGTGATATGCCTCCCTCTTTGGTGATATAGATACGGAAGATCGTCTCATCGAACTCTGTCGCTGTCTCTATATCATAAAGAGATACGCCGTTAGCCTCTACGATCTTGGCGATCTGCTCTTCAAGATTCATTATCAGCCCCTTTCTTACGTGCTGCAATCTGTTTGAAAAGCTCCTCCATACGGCTCTGCTTTTCTAGCTGTTCATCAAACTCAAATGTAAAACGCGGTGCTTTAAACCACCCTTCGCTCTGCTTGCAATGGTTTTGGATGTAGCCTGCTACCATACGAAGCTGCTTAAGCGCCTCTCGCTGCTCCGCTTCATTCAGAAACGACTTGTCCAGATAGACCTTAGCATCGCTTCTGCCTCTGGAACAGACGACATCGGTCACCAAGAGTGAATTGATACGTGCATCATCCAGTGTCGCCAGCGCTTCGGGGATGATCTCCTTGAGTACCGACTCGACTCTGTGGCGTTTGATCTCTTCTTGTGTCATATTGAAACCTCTCTTGCCTTTTGGTGCACAGGCGTGTACACCCTACAATGACTACTCTTGTTAATAATACTTGCAAAAGCTACTCGCATCATATATACAAGCATGTGCCGTCAAGTACGACAAGCGATGCACCCAACCCGTCAGGGCGCTTGCGTTTGCATCACGCCGGAGTGATTGATGGCACATGCGACTTTTTCCAGAATAACCTTACAGTGTTACTTTCTCTTCGACATCTTTGTAGGTCTCAATCACATCGCCCTCTTTGATATCGTTGAAGTTCTCAAGCATGATACCACACTCATACCCGTTCTTCACCTCCTTGACATCATCCGTATGTCGTTTGAGAGAAGAGATACTGCTTTCATAAACTACCACACCGTCACGGATAAGTCTCGCTTTGGAGTTACGGGTAATGACCCCGTCCGTGACCTTACATCCTGCAATCGTACCGACCTTACCGACAACAAAGGTCTCTTTGACCTCTGCCTGAGCGGTGACCTCTTCTTTGATCACAGGACTCATCAATCCTTCAAGAAGTGCTTTTACCTCATCTAGTAAATCGTAAATAACCGTATAGGTATGTATCTGAATACCAAGCTCCTTGGCTTTTTTCTTCACAGCGCCTGTCGGACGCACATTAAACCCAAGCACTACAGCATGATCGGAAGCATCTGCAAGCGTAAGATCACTCTCTGTTATGCCACCGACACCTTCATGAATTATGCTTACTTTCACCTCTTCGTTTCTTAGTTTTTCCAAAGAGGCCTTAATGGCTTCAAGTGAGCCTTGTACATCTGCTTTGATAATCACAGGAAGTGATTTGAGCTGACCTTCTGCAATCAAAGCAGAGAGATCATCAAGGGTTGCTTTGGTACTCTTAGAGAGTGCTTTTGCCCTTTCAAATTCTGCTCTTTTTTCTGCAAGTTCACGTACCTCTTTATCTGTACCCATTACTACCAATACTTCACCGGCACCCGGTACTTCATTGAGTCCGACAATTGCTGCAGGAGTAGAAGGACCTATGGCTTTTGCCGTATTTCCGTCATCAAGCTTTATCGCTTTGATACGTCCATAGGTTTTTCCGACAATCACATTGTCACCCACTTTTAGTGTACCGTTTTGTATAATTACATTTGCCACCGGTCCAAAACCTTTTTCAAGCGATGCCTCTACAACAACAGCCTTGGCCGGTCTGTTTGGATTTGCTTTCAATTCCATAATCTCTGCTTGCAGCAAAATTGTATCTAACAAATCATCTATCCCTAAACCGGTATGGGCAGATACAGGAACAAATTCATACTCACCGCCCCAATCTGTAGAGACCACTTCAAGCTCTGAAAGCTGTGCTTTGACATTATCCGGATTTGCACTCTCTTTATCCATTTTATTTACGGCAATAATCATAGGTACGCCTGCTGCTTTTGTATGTGCAATTGCCTCTTTGGTTTGAGGCATAACCCCGTCATCGGCAGCCACTACGATAATCACGATGTCCGTTGCCTGTGCACCGCGTGCCCGCATCTCGGTAAAAGCTTCATGTCCTGGGGTGTCGACAAAGGTGATCTTCTTACCGTTCTTTTCTACCTGGTAAGCACCTACATGTTGCGTAATGCCTCCTGCCTCTTTGTCGGCTATCTTTGATTTACGTATACGATCAAGCAGTGATGTTTTACCATGATCGACATGTCCCATGATCGTAATCACCGGCGGTCTCTCTTCAAGATGCTTCCCTTCCTCTTCTTCCTGCTCGTAGGCGACCGTATAATCTAGTTCATCCAGCGGGTTGATCGTTGTCACCTCTACACCAAACTCCTCTGCAAGAATCTCTATTTCATCTTTAGATAGAAAATCGTTTTTTGTTACCATCATACCTAGAGCAAAAAGTACGGAGATAACTTCACTCATAGATCTGTTGACCTTCTCTGCAAACTCATAGACCCTTACATTTTCGGGTATCTCCACGGAGGTAACTACTTCGTTGTTTTCCTCTTTTGTATATTTTTTACGTTTTCCTCCCCGCTTTAAACCATGTCTTTGTTGAGGTCTAAAAGGGCTCTTCCCTCTAACAGGTCCTCCATTTTGTGCCTCTCTTTTTTTCATCTCTTCTTTACGCTTCTGCTCCTGTCGCATCATCTCTTCGTAAATATTTTTATCAGAAAAATCTAAGAGAACCACCTCCTCTTCACCAAAACCGGAATCGATATCTCCGGAGAGGGAATCATGATTGAAGATGTCGATCTTTTTCCCTGTATTTTTAGCTTCGGCAGGACCTTTTTTAGGCTTTTTTTTACCTATATAAGGTTCGTACTTTGCAGACCCCAACGAAATATTGGTAGCTGCTCGTGCCGGTGCCGGCTTTGCTTTTCTTACTATTTTGATACCACCGCGCAAAAGCGATCTTTTTTTAGGCTCCTCTGAAGGAGACTCCTCTCTTTCCGTATCGGAAGACTCCTCTGTTTTTTTACCGATAATAGAGATACCTTTGCGCTTTTTTGCCTCTTTAGGTTCTGCCTTTTTGGCTTCTTCCGTAGCTGTTTTCTTTTCGGGCTTGGATGATTGTACACCCTTTTGCAAGCCCTCCTCTTGAACAGTCTGCTCTTTCTTCTGGTTCACTTCCTCTTTTTTGGATATAGATTTTTTGGTCTTTTTCTCCGGCTTCTTAAAATTTTTGGGCAATGTACCGCTAATTGCATAATCTACAAGAATACCTGCATCATCAAGACTAATTTTGCTATTAGCCGCTTTGATATTAAAGCCTAACTCTTTTGCTTTTTCAATTAAGTCTGCGTTTGATAATCCCGCTTCATCTGCAATTTCTTGGATTTTGACTGTATCCATTATTTAACAACTCCTTCATTTCTATGCGACTTTTCGCATCTATCGACACTAGAGCCTATACTAGCAATAAGCTTACAAAAAGGTTCTAGTTCTTGATTAAAACGCTTTGCTAAGCCCTTGATTTTTTTCTCATTGTTGACACACGACATACACAGATAAAAACTTCTGCCTTTTCCGTCAAATGCTATGACTTCTCCACCATTATGTTTTAAGCGTATCAAGGTATTTTGAGGGTTTCTCTCTCGACATGTGATACACATACGTATGGGCTGTGATTTTTTCATGGCTATTATATCTAAAAAGAGATTAAGCTTATTGCCTAATCTCTTGTCTGTACTCCATTATTGTCCAAAGAGAGTACAAAAACACGGAAGTCCGGAAAACGTGATTGCAAAGCTTTGGCTATTTTATCTGCATCTCTATCATAACAGAGATTAAAAAATGTAGATCCCGAACCGGAAAGGGTTGACATCAGTGCACCGTGCCTCAATGCCAATTTTTGTACATCAAAAAGTTCGGGAATCATCTTCATACGTCTTGCCTGATGTAGTTTGTCTTTGGATGCAATGCGTAACAAATCCCAAGACTCCGTCATAAAGAGTGCCGTCATATAAGAAGATCTAGAAAGGGAATAGATAGTCTCCTCCTTTTTATATACCTTTGGTAAAACTGTACGTGAACGTGCCGTTGAAATAGTGCGGTTTGGCACGACCACCACTGCTTTTAGATATTCAGGTAATCGTCTTTTTTTACTATATACTCTCTCTCCTTCGACACAAGAAACGTTAAATCCACCCATAACCGCTGACGTAATGTTATCAGGATGGTGCTCATAACGCAGGGCAAGATTTAAAATTTCTCTTTTATTATATCTTTTCCTTGCCATTGTATAGGCTGCACTTAAAGCAGCAACAATCACCGCAGATGAGGAGCCAAGACCTCTGGAGATCGGTATACGGTTTTGAAATTCAAATCTAAAACTATCCTCTCTTCCGGTAAGATCTTTATACGTTTCATTATAAATACTCAAAAAAAGTGAATTCTTCTTTATTTTTGGGTTTTCACTCCCCTCTCCACGTGTTGAAAGCGTTAAAAATTTCGAAGGTGTAATTCGTACTTCATTTCTTAAATCTACTGCAAGTCCTAAAGTATCAAAGCCGGGACCAAGATTTGCAGATGTAGCAGGTACGCTAACAAACATATTGATTATCCTATCGTTTCATACAAAAACCATCTTTTTTACACAGCCGGAAGATTATACTCCGGCATTGAAATTTTATCAATCTTTAGAGTATGAATACTTTGGGGCAAATAAAATGTTGCCTCTTCTATTGCATGTTCAAATTTTTTTGTAATTATAGTCTCTTTTTCCTTGATAAAATAGAGATTACCTATTGCTTTAATAGGTTTGCCGCCGTTAAATGAGAAAGCACTGCATCCAAAACATGGAATGTTCTGTACGATTTCAATCGTCTGAAGCATAATATACGTCAGCTTGATTGCCATTTGAGAACCCGGTCCTTTTGTATAGATCATACGTGAGACAGGGTAAGTGTTCATAAGTTCCGTAAGTATAGGCAAAAGTATATCAGAGGTTTTTTGTTCGCTAGAAACACTTTTTATAAGTTGATTTTCTCTATAAAGCCCAATAAGCAATGGTGAGGCGACAGGAATAATAACTAATGTATAGTTATGCGAATGCTTTTGCAAATGCTTTACTCTTTAGGCTCTCTACAGCCACTAATTCATAATTTTTGCTGTCTGATAACAGCTTGGAGGTTAGTTTATAATTAAGTTGATGGCTTCCTGCAAAAGAGTCATATTGTGCCAAAATATTATACCCTGAGACCACCATATCACCCATGGCATCAAGTATTTTATGTCTTACAAACTCGTTTCTAAAGCGAAGACCCTCCGGATTTAAAACTTTATGTCCATCCAAGCCTATAGCGTTCTTCAAAGAAGCGCCGAGTGCAAGATTTTGACTCTGCAAATATTGGATATCTTTGGCAAAACCGAAAGTTCTTGCTCTTGCAATCTCATCTTTAAAATGCTGCGTGGAAAATAGAAATTTCTCACTCTGTTCCGCAATCACAGGATGGTCAAATTTTATACGGAAATGAAAACTTGCCTTATTTGACGGCAACAATCTGACATATTTGTCTCCTTCTTTTACTTCAATTTCTCTTGTTACGCGTAAAATCTTTTTAGCAGCGTCTTGCTCCTTTATACCTGCCTCATCTAATAGAAGACAAAAAGAGATCGCTGCCCCATCCATAATAGGCATTTCATTGCCATCGACTATTACACGCATATTATCAATGCCATAAGCATAAACGGCAGAAAGAAAATGTTCGATGGTTGAAACGGTACCCTTTTCACTACCTATAACCGTAGCCATGCGTGTATCAACAACAGAGCTGGGAGAGAGAGGAATATTTAGGGCTAAGTCTTTACGGTAAAAGACTATACCGGCATTGGTATCAAGCGGTTCAAGACGCAACTTTACCGGTGTACCTTTATGCAGACCAATCCCTACTACTTCTACGGGTTGTTGTATGGTTCTCTGTCGCAATATTTACCTCCTATTTGAGTACACTACTATGATATTTTTAAATATTATAACAAAATCTTTATTATATTACAAAAGGATAACACTCTTTTGTGTATTTTATGTGAACCAAAATCGAAATTTACTTTGCAAAGATAACTCTGTCTGCTTCCTTAAATACATTATCGATATTTGTTTGAATCCATCTCGCATCAAACCACTCTACCGGTCTAACCGCTATACCCTGTACCAGTATACCAAAGTGCAAATGATCCCCAAGTGCCAATCCGGATGCTCCTGTTTTAGCAATGATCTCACCTGCTTTCACCATATCACCCTCTTTTACCAATATCTCGGAGCAGTGTCCATACAATGAGTAGAGTCCCAAACCATGATCGATCATTGGCATATTTCCGTAAATACCATTCTCCTCGGCATAAACAACCTTACCGTCATTGGATGTTCTTATTGGTGCCATTTTAGTACTTGCCAAGTCATATCCTACATGGTAAGATTGAGAGACTTCATTCTCTTTTTCACCGTAATAATAGTGTCTCTTGTCTCCAAAACTTGCAACTTTTGCACCATTTCTAAGAGGATAAAATCTCTTTACCTTCCAGCGCTTAAGTATCTCTTTTGATATATTTTTACTTATCTTATATATCTTATCCTCATTTTTTAAACGCATTGTTTCATTCACCGCTCGTAACTTGTCAAGCTTATTGTCAAGTTTGACATCAGAGTGACAATTTGATGCTAATTCTGCTATTTTTCCATCTAAAAACGAGTCTTTCACTTTAATCCATGAGACTCTATAGGTTTTTGGTTTCAAATAAAAAGGAATATCTACACTACGTCTATTTTTTGCTTTATCAATGGCTATAATCTTTGCTGAAAAGTCTGTTTGATCAAAAGGCCATGCAACCAGTGATGCATAATACCTTTCTTTTTGATAAGGTTGTGCTTGAAATCTTTTACCTCCTGCTTGAATATAAAGTTCATCCATATTTTCATCACTCGCCTGAAATACTACTAGTGCAGTACCTCCTTGCGTAATGCTGTAGGAGTTTGATACTACATTCACATTGGGTCTTTTGTTATCTACAATAACATCTAAAGTTTTAATGCTTTTGTTTCCTTGAAACATATTCCATCTGCTTGTATCGGTAACTGAAATTTCCAAGACAAGCCGTGTAGCTTTACTATCAAGCATTTCTCCTTTCGGATAGTGAACCAAGAGTCTCTTTTCCTCTCTTCGGATATCAAAATATCCCTGATCGACCGTGACGCTTTTTGTACCGTCATTTATAACGATTTCATAGTTTTTTAAGCCTCTATTGTCGCTTATGTTTATCTCGATAGGATCTTTCTTGTTCCAAAAGATATTTAAACTACTTTGAATTTTTGGCTTTTCCCTTTCAAACTCCGGTGCTGTATACACATACCCTGCTCCTACTAAAAATAGGAAAAAAATTATGATAAAAATTGGCTTTTTTTTACTTTTTTGCTTTCGTCTATTTCTCATTTAATAATCCTAATTCTACTATTTTTTTCAATACTATATTGACACACTCTTGTAAACCGTCTTTACAAAGATCTTTTTGAAGTGTAAATCCGGCTGCCACCTTATGTCCGCCCCCACCGAATGACGCTGCTACTAAAGAGACATCTGCACCTTTACTCCTTAATGAAATACGAATACCCTCCGGAAGTTCTATCGCAAAGAGAGCTATCTCTACCGTCACAAGAGACTTTGCATAATCTGCTATCCCCTCCATATCCGGTATCCTAGCACCTGTTGATGCTATCTCCTCTTCCGTTACCGCTAAAACTGCAACTTTTGCATCTTGAACCAATGTAAGCGAAGCCAAAGCTTTTTGCAAAATACGAATAGAACTTAAGGGCCTTCTTTGGGTAAGATTAAATGCAACAATATCCGGTTTTGCCCCTAAAGAGACCAATTGTTGGGCTACCAAAAAAACATGCTCATTCACGGAAGATGTCGTAAAATACCTTGTGTCTGAAAGCAGTGCGGTATAAAAACATGTCGCTGCCGAGGCATTGATAGGATAGATTTCTCTCAAGAGTTCAAATGCCACCTGTGACGAAGATGCATACTGCGGTAGAACAACATTGATAGTGCCGTACTTTGTATTGCTTTGATGGTGGTCAATATTGAGTATCTCTCTGTCTTGAAGGTCAAACCCCAGTCTATCTATAGAACCGCAATCACACGTAATCACTAAACTATCATGATACTCTATATGCTGTTTTATCTTTTTAAAGTGCGGTAAAAAATCAAGATAAGAGGGTAACTCTCTTGAGGCATTGACCACTTCTACTCTTTTTTGCTTTAACTCTACACATAAAGCATAGATACCCAAAGCCGTGCCCAGTGCGTCCGAATCAGGGTTTAAATGCGAAAGAATAGTAATGCAACCGTATCTATCTATTTTCTGCTTTACTTCCTTATATGGAAGATTTTCTTTTGTCATTGTTTACCCTTTAGATATCTTTCACTTGTTCTTTAGTATACTTAATTGTGCTTACTGCATCATTATCGGTAACACTTTTTAATCTTTTTAGTTTAGCCCTACTGCACTCTCTACCTTCATAGAGAGATCAAGCCAATTTGCCTGATGTATCATTGCCCCGGTACTGATTGCATCCACACCCGTATCTGCCAATTGTCTAATATTCTCAAGCGTCACATTACCGCTTGCTTCAAGCAAAATGTGCGCATAGTGCCGGTTCCTATATTTAACTACCTCTTTGGTCTCTTCGGGCGTCATATTGTCACACATTACTATATCTGCCCCTGCTTTCATAGCCTTTTGTGCCATCTCTAGATTCTCACACTCTACCTCTATCTTTGCAGTAAAAGGTATCTTTTGACGTACCTCTTGCATAAATGTATCCAAGTTATCAATGGTTTGTAAATGTGTATCTTTCAGCATCAGACAATCATCTAGGCCCATACGATGGTTGATACCTCCTCCACAGCGTACGGCATACTTTTCAAACGCTCGAAGCAAGGGTCTTGTTTTTCGTGTGTCTAAAAGCTTTACCCCCGTCTCTTGAACGGCTTTGACATACTGTGCGGTCAGTGTCGCTATAGAAGAAGCATGCAGCACAATGTCCAACATAGAACGCTCCAAAGAGAGAATAGTCTTGGAATTACCGGAGATAAAAAGAAGTTTTTCCCCTCTACTAAAACCCTTTCCGTCATGCACACACCACCTTATCTCTAGCTCATACATCTTCGCAAGAGTATTAAGATACTCTTCTCCCGCAAATACCCCGTCACATTTAGCGATGATATATGCCCGTATAGACTTAGATGTAGAGATCCGAGAAAAGAGATCCCCTCTGCCTAAATCTTCGGCCACAAGGGCCTTTATAAAGTTTTCTTTCAGCATTATTTAATCGCCAGCATACGTTCTAAAGCCATATTGGCATATTTTCTTACCTCAGGTTCAACCACTATTTCATTGATTGGTTTTCCGTCTTCTATCGACTTAAGGGTATGATAGAGATCTTCTAATGTTGTCTCATTCATCGTTGGACATTCCGGTTTGGTAGATGAGAGTACGTAAGTGTTTCCCTTTCGCATGCGATTGACAAGATTATACTCTGTACCTATGGCTACTTTTTGTTCAGGATCTAAATCATTGACATATTGAATAAGCTGTGAGGTTGAACCTGAAAAATCAGCAGCCGCCACGACTGAAGGATCGCATTCGGGATGTACTGCTATCTTAATACCCGGGAACTTCTCTCTGTAAAATTCAATATCCTCTACACTAAAAAGCTGGTGTACCGAACAAAAACCGTTAAAACAGACGATATCAGCCTCTTTGGGGTCACAGGCCGCACCCTCTCCTTCCATACCGATCACACAGGATTTTAATCCCATTTGAATTGCAAAATTCTGTCCCAAACATCTATCCGGTACAAACAGAATCTTTTTGCCGCTTTGCAAACCTTTTTCTATAATTTTAAATGCATTGGAAGAGGTACATACAAGTCCCCCCATCTCACCTACCTTTGCTTTAACCGAAGCATCCGAGTTGATATAAGTTATCGGCAGAATATCCTCTCTCGCGATACCTCTATCAACCATATATGCAATAGACTCTTCAAAATAGCTACCGTCCATCATACGTGCCATCGCACAACAAGCAATTTTAGGCATGAGTACACGCTTGTCCGGGTCTATTACTTTTACCGATTGCCCCATAAATCCTACACCGCAAAAAACCACCCACTCTTTTCCGTCTGCTTGACATCGTCGTGCAAGTTCGAGTGAATCACCCGTAATATCGGCCATCTCAAAGACCTCATCACGTTGATAATAGTGTGCAACTACCGTTACATCCAGTGAGCGTTTCATTCTGTCAATCTCAGCTTTATAATCTATTTCCATCATCTATCCTCCGCGCATTGTAGCTATTTTAGCAAAATTCGGCTAAAATAGCATAACTGTACTATTTATCATTATAAGATTACAATAAATTAAAATTGTGGAACAATCATGGACTTTTTTCTAAACCAAAATATCTTACTCTATTTAACGACATATCTTATCTCGGGTATTCCTTTTGGATATCTGCTTGCAAAGTACTTTGCAGGAGTGGACATCAAACATGAGGGATCAGGCAATATAGGTGCTACCAATGTTATTAGAGTCGTAAAAACAAAAGATCCCGCATTGGCAAAAAAATTGGGGGCAATCACTTTTTTGCTTGATGCCCTCAAAGGAATAATCATGATTCTTATTGCCAAAATGCTGGGAGTACCTGAAGGTGTCCTGTGGACAATAGCAGTTCTGGCGGTACTGGGGCACTGCTTTTCTCCTTTTTTATTTTTTGAAGGAGGCAAAGGAGTAGCTACCGGTTTTGGTGTTTTGCTTATATTAATGCCCATCGCCGCATTAATTGCTATTGCCTTCTGGTTTGGTGCAGCCAAAGGAGTTAAAATCTCCTCTCTCTCCTCCCTCATTGGTTTGGGCGCTTTTATGATTGCCTCCTATCTTTTATACCCCGAAGTGCCCCATATCGGTTCGCATGCACCGATGTGGATTATCTCCCTGATTATCACCTACAAACATATTCCCAACCTCATCAGACTTTTCAATAAAGAAGAGAAAAGGATTTAGAGTATGACCATCCATATCGATGCACTCAGCTTTGATGTTATCATTGGGATTTTGGATGTTGAGAGAGAAAAAACGCAAAAGGTAATTATAGATTTAGAGGCCTCTTATCTCTATGAAGAGGAGCACTTTATAGATTATGCAGATATTGTGCTGCTGATTGAAACGCATCTCAAATCCAAACGCTACAGACTGCTTGAGGAGGCTTTAATCGGTACAAAAAACCTGCTTTTTTCTACCTATCCTCAGCTAAAAACGCTACAACTTAAAATCTCTAAACCGGATATTCTGACACAATGTTCTGTTGCCATGAGTCATCGCTGGACTCGAAACTAAGCAAAAGTATCTTTTTATCGTATTGAAAAAATTTTAGAAAAACTCTTTTTTTATGGTATAATTAAGAAATTTTTAACTTTATTTTTTTAAAGTGTGTTTATTGTATATCCAAGATTTGCAAGTACGGCATGATTGAGATCTCGCAAATACGATTACCTAAAAATAAAAAGGCAAGCTTATGCGTATACTACTCATTGAAAATGATGATGAACAGAGCAAAATACTCATAAACAAATTATATGCTTCCGAGTACCAGTGTGACTTGGCAGCAAACCTCAATGATGCAAAGTATTACCTTGATATCAGAAATTATGATCTTGTGCTCATTGCTTGGGAATACGAAAATAATATAGGCATTTCACTGATTGGCGATATTAAAAAAAAGATCAACGGGCCTTCCGTGATAGTCATCTCAAGCCATACGGACAAAAAAAGCGAAATAGAGGCACTTAAAGCAGGAGCAGATGATTTTATACGTAAGCCTATTGATTATGATATTTTGCTTGTAAGAATTGAAGCGAAACTTCGTTTCGGTGCGTCAAATATTATTGAAATAGAAGAGCTCATCATCAATCCGGAAGAGGAAAAAATCATCTACAAGAATGAAGAGATAGAGCTGAAAGGAAAACCTTTTGAAGTGCTTACGCACCTGGCTAGACATAAAGACCAAATTGTATCCAAAGAGCAGCTTTTAGATGCTATTTGGGAAGAACCGGAGCTAGTCACTCCCAATGTTATAGAGGTGGCCATTAATCAAATTCGACAAAAGATGGATAAACCTTTAGATATCTCTACTATCGAGACTGTTAGAAGACGTGGATATCGATTTTGTTTTCCTAAAAAATTAACATAAATTATCTCTATCCTCATTCCTTATTCCTAATCGGACGGAATCGGACGGAAATTGACTCTTTCACATACTTTTTAATTGAAGCATAAGCTTTCTTGGGTTATAACTCCTATTATAATTTAATTCTACTCAGCAGAAAAAACAAGGGTAATTTTTATGGCATTAATAATAACTGATGACTGTATTGCATGTGATGCATGCAGAGAAGAGTGTCCCAATGAAGCAATTGAAGAGAATGATCCAATCTACATTATAGACCCCGATTACTGTACAGAGTGTGTCGGTCATTTTGATGAACCTCAATGCATTGCAGTCTGCCCGGTTGACTGTATTGTCTCCGATCCTGACAATGTTGAAAATGTTGAAGAACTTATGTTTAAATACAATAAAAACCAAGCAGAACTAGAAGAATAAGATGGCAAAAAGAACTGCTATCATAGATATCGGTTCCAATTCTGCCAGACTTGTCATATACGAAAAAACAAGCCGTTACGGCTTTCATCTTATCTGTGAGCAAAAATCAAAAGTACGTATCGGTGAAGGTGCCTATGAAAAAAACGGATATCTACAACCTATAGGCATTCGCCGTGCCTATCTTGCATTAAAATCATTTTTATATACTATAGACAAATACCAAGCAAAGAAAACTATTTGTATCGCCACCTCTGCGCTAAGAGATGCACCAAATGCCCAAATTTTTACCTCATGGATAAAAGAAAATCTCAATCTTAATATTAAAGTCATAGATGGTAAAAAAGAGGCATACTATGGTGCACTTGCCGTCTTAAACCTTCTCCCGGTTCATCAAAATGTCATCTGTATTGATATAGGAGGCGGCTCGTCAGATTTGGCGCTGATACAAAAAGGAAAAATCGTAGATACCTATTCGCTTAATCTTGGAACTGTCCGTCTTAAAGAGCTTTTTTTTGATAAACATGATAAAAAATCCCATATTTATCTCAACGCAAAAGCCTACATACAAAAAGAGTTACAAAAACTTCCACAACACTTTAAATCACATCTTGCCGTAGGTATAGGAGGGACTGCCAGAGCTCTCTCAAAAGCCATTATGAAACGCTCCAATTATCCTCTGGATAAATTGCATGCATTTAACTATAGCTTTGATGAGTATCGCCCCTTTTTTGAAGCTATATCTCAGAGCTCTGCAAAAAATCTTAAAAAGTTCTCTTTGAAAAAAAATCGTTTTGATACTATCAGAGAAGGCACCCTCATCTTTACAAAAATTCTTACATATATCGGGACAGAAGAGATCGTCTCTTCTGAAGTCGGTGTACGTGAAGGAGTTTTTTTGCATCAATTGTTGCATCAAAACGGATATCACTTTCCCCTTGAGATAAACCCAAGCGTGCGTTCTATTTTAGACAGATTCAAACCACAAATTACGATTGAAAAAAAACGTAAAGTAAAACAAAAGCTGGCACAAAGTCTCTATGATATTTTTCAATCGGAAATTGGTGATAATAAAGCTTATGCAAGTGAACTTTTTTGGGCTCTAAAGCTCTCAAATATCGGAAAAACACTTACGATATACAAGGCGCATCAGCATGCATTTTATATTGCGATGCAAGAGTTAAATTACGGTTTTACCCACCGACAGATTATGCTTATTTCTCTATTGTTACGTATGCATGGGAAGGAGCTGCTTCATACTGATCTGTACGAAAAGTATCAAACACTCTTACCTGAGAAAAGAATACTCTCCTGGCTAAGCTTTATCTATACTCTTTCGGTATTATTACATGAATCATCAAACTCTGCAAAGTTTTCATTTTCTTTTCAAAACAAAATCTTGAGTATCAGAGCCGACAAACCTCTCTATTTGGCTAAAGAGAAAATAAAAGCTTTAGAAAAACCTATACCTTTTGCGATTATCATTCACGATGACTCTTCGCTTCCCTTATCTAATGCCCTAGGTATTTAAACTTTTAAAACCTAGTTCCCATAGAGAATTCAAAGGTAGCCGTTCTGTCTCCGGGCTGATCGTCCAAGGCTTCGGCAAAGACCAAATTTATAGGTCCAAATGCCGATTGCCACTCCAGTACCACACCGGCTGAAGAGCGCTGGATTTCATCAAGTTTTTCATTACCGATCATACCGTAGTCATAAAAAAATGCCAGTCTCATCTTAGCCGCTTCCGAGAGAGGGATACTGGCCTCTATCGATGTGGATAGACGCTTTTTCCCACCAATACGGCTATTTAAATCGTTGGGGTCTTTTAAGGGGGTTAACGAAAATAGATTATATCCTCTTACCGAGCCTATTCCACCCATATAGAGCTTCTCGGCAATAGGAAGCTTCTCGTTCTCTCCGCTTGTTATTACCGTTGCTCTGGCTTTAAAACGAAGAATAAGGTCATAATCGATCATATCTTCCATGCCATAATATAAGCCGAGTTTTGCAGATGTTTTGGAAAACTTCCCGTAACCATTCTCTTCTCCGCTTCCTATTGTCGCATTATAGTCATCTCCTGCTAAAGAGGCATACTCAAAGTTTACAGCGGCTATCATCCCCTCTCTAGGTATATAAAAATCATCTGTGTTATCATATGCGATATTGAAAAAGAGTGAGCTTTTTTCATACTTGTCATCATAAAAACCATAACGATCAATAAATGTTATATTACCGTCATTCCCTACAATTTGATTATTATTTTTTTCAGACTGATTGTCTACGTATCCTATACCAAGCGATACATGAAAATATCTTAGAAATTCCCTTCCAAGAACAAGTGACCCGCCCAACTGATCTTGTGTAAAATTATAATATTCATATTTTCTCTTATACAGATTCAAACTTAACGTATATAGACTATCCCATAATCTTGGATTTGTAAAAGAGAGATGATAATTGGTAGAGATTCTAGAAATATCAAATCCGATACTTGTATTAATTCCTGAACCAAAAATATTTTTATCTGATATAGAAGCATTCAACATAAAACCTTCATATGAACCATATCCCCCTCCGGCAGATATTGTACCGGTGGGTGCCTCCTTCACGGTTACCAAAAGATTTATTTTATCTTCTGAAATTCTTTGACTCTGAATATCGACTTTTTCAAAAAAGCCTGTTCTTCCCAGTGCATTTTTTGAATCTTTCAAATCTTTTGCACTAAATTTATCTCCGGGGGCAAGATAGATATACCTGCGTATTACCCTATCTTTTGTCGTATGGTTACCTGAGATAAGGACATCATTGATTGTTACAGATACTCCCTCGTCAATGACATAGTTCAAGTTAATTGTTTTCGATGCTGCATCTTTATGCATTTGAGGATTGACTTTCACATAAGCAAATCCATGATTACCTACCTCTTCTTCCATCTTTTGTATATCCCTACGCATACGCTTGACGTTAAAATATTTTCCTTCTTTGAGTGTAAGCATATTTTTTAGATCTTCCGTTTTGAGATCTTTAATTTTATGTGTAATTGTAATGGTTCCTACCCGATACTGTACACCCTCTTTGATTTTGTAATCCACCTCTGCCCTGTAGGAACCAAAATCAACACGCATAAGCGGTTTGCTCACTTGTGCATCTAAATATCCATGTGTCATATAAACATCTTTTACCCTGTAGGCATCATAAGGAAGCTGATCCACTTTTGCTTCCCCTGAATTTCTAAAAGGCATCCAACCCAAAACATCCTCTTCTTGGTTAGCAATCCCAAATTCCAAATCACTTTTTGAGAGTTTTGATGCACCTATAAAATTTATTTTAGCAATTTTTATTTTTTCGCCTTTGTTTACATCAAACACAAGCGCTACACTGTTCTTACCTACCGGAGATGTACTCACTTCTACTACCGTGTCATAAAAACCTTGTGCTTCCAAATGTGCAATCAATCTCTCTTTAGCGAGTTTTACCTCTCTAATATCATACATATCCCCTTTTTTAAGTCCGATACTACTAAGAAGTTTCTCACTGTCGTTTCCCGTACCGTAACCTTTTATTTTAATATTTGCAATGGCAACTTTCTCTTTAAAATGATAGATAAGTTTTCCTCCGCGCTTTTCTACCCATACGTCTTTAAAATACCCCTGCTCGAAAAAGTTTTTTATTGATCGGTTAATCTTATCTGCATCCATAGGATCACCTACATGCAAATCCGCTACTTCCGATGCAACCGAATGTGACAGCTGTGAGAGGCCTTCAAACTTAATTCCTGTGATTTTTTGCGCAAAAAGAAATACACCAAACAATGCCCATAATAATAGTATTTTTTTGATCATTTTATGAAAAGCCTTATCTGTTTTTACTGATTAATAGTGTATCTTTTTTCATCTAAGAGGTTCATAAAAAATCATGCTATAATCCCCTAATATTTTTGCTTTTTAGGAGTCGAATCATGCAGCGACAACGCATTGGAATTGTTGGCATAGGGCTAATGGGAGGTTCGCTTAGCTTAGCACTTAAACAGAGTAGCCAAGAGTACTATTTCCTGGCGCTAGACCACAATGCGATGCATGCCAAAGAGGCACTCTCTTTAGGTTTAGTAGATGAAGTAGTACATACGCTTGACGAGATAAGATCTTGTGACATCATTATCTTAACGATCCCCGTTGAAGGCATTATTGCTACGATTAAAAAACTGCACCCGCTCAAGAGCCATTGTACAGTAATAGATTTTGGCAGTACCAAAGAAAAAATTTCACAGAGTATCCCTGATAATATCCGTCACAATTTTGTAACTGCCCACCCCATGACAGGGACTGAAAAACATGGACCTTCAGCGGCATTTTATAGACTCTACAAAGATAAAACTGTTGTACTTTGCGATATTGAAAAAAGTGGCAAACATCAACGAGATGTCGCCAAAAAACTTTTTTTAAATCTAGGCATGAGACTAGTTTATATGAATGCAAAAGAGCATGATAGACATGCCGCGTTTATCTCCCATATGCCCCATGCCGTCTCATATGCACTTGCCAACAGTGTAATGAAACAAGAGGATAATGAAAGTATTATCGCACTTGCAGGAGGGGGATTTAAAGATATGAGCCGCATAGCAAAATCGAGCCCCGACATGTGGGGAGATATTTTCCGGCAAAACAAAGATAATCTTCTCCAAGCCATCTATGCCTTCGAGAGTGCACTGAAATCCTGTCGCTTGATGGTGGAAAATGATGAATGGGATAAACTTAATCTATGGATGAAAGAGGCTAATACGCTACATGATATTTTAGACTAGGGTCTAGACTAGTTCAGGGGTTCTTTTCTAAAGATTTTTAACAAAACTTTGTATAAATCTTCATCTCTGTGATTAAACCTGAACTCATACTCTTTGAGGTGAGTATTGAAGTGTTCTTTGTCTAG
>Ga0256839_1002943_pt1 | contig 18209 bp, 14 predicted proteins | sample 354166metaG_FD_185968 | JGI IMG/M metagenome (GOLD analysis project Ga0256839, IMG submission 185968) | Hydrothermal vent microbial communities from Mid Atlantic Ridge, Atlantic Ocean - 354-166 | ecosystem: Environmental > Aquatic > Marine > Hydrothermal vents | place: Atlantic Ocean: Mid... | reverse complement strand
TACCTGAAGGAGACAGAAGGAGACCGGGAGTTCCCGATTGTGATCGGGCTGTACGAGGCGATGCAGATCAACCGTCGGATTCAGGGCAAGACCACGCCTCGGCCCCTCACGCATGACCTGGTGATTAACGTGATCCGCGAGCTGGGCGGCCAACTGGAGTACATCTACATCCACGATCTTCGCGAGCACACCTACTACGCGAAGCTGGTGGTGCGTTGCAACGGCGAGACGGTTGAGATCGATAGCCGACCGAGTGATGCGATCGCTGTCGCTGTGACCCTTGGGGCGCCGATCTACGTGGACGAAAGCGTGCTCGAGCGTGCTCTGGAGGAGGAAAGTTAGCGCTCGGCTTGCACTCCGGTAATGCAACGGATGGCGCAGTTTCCCCCCTGGTTCCGGTCCTCTCTCAGCTAAGGAGACGCCATGCCTGATCCGATCGGTGTTGGGATTGTTGGTGTCGGCGCGATCGCGGAGTACGTGCACGTTCCGGGGGTCCGTTGCAGTCCAGGGGCACGGCTGGTAGCCATAGCGGACCCGAACAGGGATCTGCTTGATAGGCGGCAATGCGAGTGGGACATACCACGCACATACGAAGATCCCCTCGATCTGATCCACGACGACGAGGTTGACGCTGTTATTCTGTGCACGCCTAATCACTTGCACGCCCCCCTTGCTCTTGCCGCCGCCCGAGCCGGCAAGCATATCCTGTGCGAGAAACCTCTCGCCCTGAACCTCGACGAAGCCCGGGAGATGCTTGTCGCCGTGTCCTCTGCGGGTGTGGCGCACATGACGGCGTTCACCTACCGCTTCGTCCCGGCGATGCGCTATTTAAAGCATCTGGTTGACGCCGGCCACTTCGGCACGATCCGCCACTTCCGCTCGCAGCGGTTTCAGGACTGGCCCGAGACCAGCCTGGGCTGGCGGCAGTACCGGCGCCTGGCGGGCAGCGGCGAGCTTGCCGATATGGCGTCTCACCGCATCGATTTTGGCCACCATCTGGTCGGTCCCATCGCCGAAGTGTGTGGGGCGTTGAAGCAGTTTGTGCCGAGGGATCGCGACGCCGAGGGTAATCCGGTCCCCCCATCGGACACGGACGATTGGTGCAGTTTTCTAGCCTTTTTCGAGGGTGGTGCCACGGGTGTGTTTGAAAGCACAAAGTTAGCTTCCGGCCGCGGTTCCGGCGGGAAGGGGCACGATTTCGTGGAGATCAACGGTTCGGAGGGTTCTGGCATCTACGAACTTCGCCATCCGTACCGCGTGCTGCTTGCTCGAAAGGAGGGCGAGTATCGGGAGGTCACCGTGCCCAGGGAATTCTGGAAACTTCCCGAGGCGCAGCGTAGCGAAGTGCCCGATGATCCTGAGCGCGACTGGCGCTGGGACCAGGATGTGGCATTCCTTACCGCGATTCGAGAACGCCGATTGCCGAGCCCTTCGTTCACGGAGGGTCTCCGTTGTCAGGCAGTTATGGAGGCGGTGTTGCGAAGCTGGCAGGAGCGGCGATGGTGCGCCGTCGCCTCCGATACCAAGCTGAGCCGGTGAACCAGGGTTCCGCCGGCACGAACCCCAGGCCGGCCCGTATCGCTTTTCCCCTGGGCAACGCCGTGCTCAAACGGACAGATCTACCCTGCAGCAGAGAAGCGGCGCCTGCTGCTATCAACCCCCTTAGCGGGGTGCGGGGACGCTAGCCCTACCGCCCCCTCTGCGCCAGCCTTGGCGAGACCGCTTCTCCGCAGCCGCGCACCGGGCCCGTGGAAGCCTTACAATGGACGCACGTGGCCTGGCTCACCGACCGTTACTCACGGTCCAACCGCACGGAGACCACGGGAACATGGCAAGGGTCCGTTACCGGTCATCCGGCTCCTTCGAGCGACTGATCTGCTCGCTCGTTTCCGTCCTGTTGCTGGTACATCCTGCAGCCGCTGGGTCACCGACGGTCGAGGTGTACCTCTGGTTTGATACGGAGGACTACATCCTACCGGAAGCGGACGGCGCGGCTCTGAGGCTAGCTCGGTGGCTGACGGAGCGCGGGATTCGGGGCACGTTCAAGCTTGTGGGGGAAAAAGCCCGGGTACTCGAACAACGCGGCCGAGAAGACGTGATTCAGGCGCTCAAGAAGCACGACATCGGATTTCACACCAACTTTCACTCGGTCCAGCCCACACCCGCACTGTACCTGAGCTACACGAACTGGGACGAGGGGGTACGGGAGTTTTTGAGGCGGGAGGGGCCTGGGGTAAGGGACGTCGCTCGGATCTTCGGTATGCACCCCAGTTGCTACGGTCAGCCGGGTAGCTCGTGGGGCCCCCAGCAGTTCGGTGCCATGAAGCGGTGGGGCATCCCGGTGTACCTGGACGCCGGCAATCACGTGAGTCTGAACGGGAACCCATTCTGGTACTGTGGGATCCTGAATCTCTATGCGCTCAAGGGCACGACCAGGACCGGACTGCAGTCGGCCGAGCAGCTCCGCGTCGCGAAGAAAGAGTTCGAGCGACTGTACAACGAGCTGCTGGAAGAAGGTGGCGGGCCGATCAGCATCGTGTACCATCCCTGCGAGTTCGTCCACGCGAAATTCTGGGACGGAGTAAATTTCAGCCGTGGTGCCAACCCACCCAGGGAACGGTGGGTTGTACCGCCCAAAAAGAGTCCCGAGGAAATCGAAACCGCGTTTCGGATTTTTCAGGAATACGTCGCCTTCATTCAGGCACACGAGCGAGTTCGGTTCGCCACGGCACGCGATGCAGTGCATATCTACCCGGATCACGCGCTGGGACGGCATTTCCGGCACGACGAACTGCTCAGCCTCGCCCGTGACGTGGAAAAAAAGGGGGTCACGTACGCGGTGCTGGGCGACGACGTGAGCCTGAGCGCGGCTGAGACGATGTACCTCCTGTGCCAGGCTTACGTGGGTCGTCTCGAGGGCCGACAAGAACTGGAAGCGAAGCTCGACTTCAGCCCCCTTGGTCCAACTTCGAACGGGCCAAAACACGATCGGATCGGCACCGACGGCAGCCAGTTCAACCGCACCTGCACCGACGTGCTCAGCTTTATCCGCTACCATCGCCGCATCCCGGCGGCGGTCTGGCTGGGCAGTACACCCTGTACTCCCGAGTCGTTCCTGGTCGCTTTGGCTACTATCCTCGCTCGCGATCGGCTGCCTGAACCGGACGAGACGATAACACTGCGAAGGGTAGGCTTCCCGCTGGCCAAGCACGTACGGGATGATGAACCAGGGCTGTGGGGGTGGGTGATATTCCCCCCAGGGTTCCACTCGCCGCATGTGATGCAGTTGGCGAAGTGGCAGGCGTGGACGCTGAAGCCTGCTCTGCGTGATAACGATGCCGCTGCGGCCCTGCCCCGCCGGTAAACGCATCGGCTGTGGAGTTGTCCTCCTCGCTCTGGCGCCAGCCAGGGTGTGTCAGTTACCCCGAGCACAATCCCCCGGACACGTTAGGCCGGTGCCGCACCGTCGAGGGCCAGGCAGAGGGGGCTGCTCCGGGCGGGCTATCGCGTTAATCGCAGTGCTCGTGCCGCATAGGGCAAGGGGCACCGCAGAGCTTGGGGCGCCGCGCTTAGACGAGTTCTCACCGACCGAGCGTCACTGTGCCGAGCACGTGGACCCGCGCCGTGGGCCCGCGGTCACCGGGAAGTCTCACCAAGCTGCGCGCCCCTTCGGGGGTGCTGTTGGCCAGCCCGTTGGGTGCGCCGCGTTGATGAAACGTCGTTTAGGCTCGATCGTGCATCCCGCCGAGGTCTAAGGAGATCGCTCCGGTCCGGAGAATGACGTCGGGACAACGGGGTTGTCTGGTTAAGGGAGCTATGGAAAGCCCCCCGACAGGTTCCCCAACCTGACCGGGCAGTAACTGGGGAAGATTGAACCAACGTAGCAGACGTTGCGATGTTGAGACGAAACGACTGCTTGTCCCCTGAGCGTCGACAACGTTCTTCTTTGCTCCCAGCCGCCGCTGCGGTCCTGGTAGCCGTGGCCGTTGCGTTCGGGCCAGCCGCCTTCGGCCAGGAGAAGGGGAGACTGCCACGACTGGCACCCATCCCGCCGGCGGAGGCGGAGCGGACGTTTCGGACTGCTGACGGCTTCAGGATGCGATTGCTGGCGGCCGAACCGCTCGTCACGGATCCCGTCGACCTCGCCTACGACGAATTCGGCCGGGCTTACGTGGCGGAGATGCGGGGGTATCCAATCCCGGAGCCCGAAGCGGAGAGGCCGCTGGGGCGAGTGCGAGTGCTTCGGGACCTGGACGGCGACGGCGTGTTTGACAAAGCGACCGTCTTCGTCGACGGACTGCACTGGCCCACATCGGTGGCCCCGTGGAAAGGGGGCGTCTTCGTCCTGGCTCCGCCCGACCTCTGGTACTTTCGCGACCTCGACGGGGACGACCGCGCGGATACACGGCAGAAGATTGCAACGGGCTTCGGTACCTTCAACGTTCAGGCGGTGGCGAACAACCTTCGCTGGGGCTGCGACGGCCGAATCTACGCTGCCGGCTCCGGCAACGGCGGCACACTCGCCCTGGCTAACGGTACAACGCTTCGATTAAGTCGAGCGGATTTCTCGTTTGATCCGATCTCTTTGGGGTTCCGGGCCGAGACGGGGTCAGGGCGATATGGCAACACCTTCGATGATTTCGGAAACCGCTTTATCTGCAACATTCGCAACCCGGTCATTCATGTCGTGATCGATCGCAAGTACCTTGCCAGGAATCCGGTGACCGCGTTGATCCGTGGGCTCAGCGATGTTGCCCCGTCGGGAGACCAGGTTCCTGTCTATCCCGCATCGAAGCCCGAGCCGTGGCGGCTGCTCCGGGCGCGCATGTGGGCGCTGGATCCGCGGGCCGTGCCGCGGAGCGAGCTTGTAGCGACGGGGTTCTTCACGTCGGCATGCGGGGTGCGCGTCTATCGTGGCAACCAGTACGGTGAAGGAGCGAGGAAGCAGGTGTTCGTGTGTGAGGTCGCCTATAACCTGATCCATCGGGAGCGTCTCGAACGGACCGGGGTGACGTTCAAGTCACAGCGGATCGATCCCAACCGGGAGGTCGTGGCCAGCACCGACAATTGGTTCCGGCCGGTGAACCTCATCAATGCCCCCGACGGCACGCTACACGTGGTTGACATGTACCGGGAGGTCATTGAGCACCCCTGGTCGATCCCCGACGAACTGATCGAGAAACTCGACCTCATGAGCGGACTGGACCGTGGGCGGATCTATCGCCTCGAACCTGCCGGTTTTGTTCCCCCGAAAATCCAGTGGCCGGGCCGTCTGAACGCGGTTGATCTGGTACCCCTGCTGGAAGCGGACTCTTCCTGGTGGTCGGAAACGGCGCAACGGCTCTTAATCGAGCGGCGGGACCGGAGGAGCCGCCCGGCATTGCAAGGCGTGGTGCGTGGTGGCCGCAGTCCTCGGTCGCGCATGCTCGCCCTGTGGACCCTGCACCGTCTCGGCTGGCTGGACACGGAGCTGCTTGTCAAGGCGATGCAGGACAGTTCCCCCTGGGTCCGTCGCCAGGCGATTCGCGTGGCGGAATCGTATTTGGACGAGCCCGAAGTGCGAGAGCACGTGGTCGCGGCTATTCGAGACCCTGATCCCGCTGTCCGTTTGCAGGCGGTCCTCTCGGTCGGAGAGCTGCCTGCCTCGGCCGACACGGTCCAGGTGCTTGTCGGCGTCTCGCTCCGCGACGGGAGCGATCCCTGGTTTGCCGTGGCGATTGCTTCGTCGGCTCCCTCCCATGCGGGCGCCGTGGTCCGTCTCTTGCTTAAGCACCGAACGGAGGAAGTACGCCGATTGCAGAACTTGATCACCCTGTTGCTGCGTACAGCGGCGCGCACTGAGGAACCGAACACGATCGCTTCGATGCTCGAGCGGCTTGCGCGGCTCGAGCCTCCACTGCGGCTGGAACTGGCGCGCGCTTTGATCTCTGACATGCCCCCCGCTAAGAGGCGAAATCCGGCGCTCTCGTCGCCTCTGCAATCCATCCATCAACTGGCGGTGAAACTTCTGGGCAGCTCAGACGCGGAAGCCGTACGGAGCGCCCTTTCCGTCCTTGCTTCAGCCGATCGCTACGCAGCCGTGCGGCGGTACTTGCTCGCTGCAGCCAGGCGTCCTCAGCGCGAGGTTGCCGTCGCGGCGATTCTTACCATTGGGGCTTTTTCCGAGCTACAGGCTGGTCGGGATCTGCTCGGGCTCTGGCACCAGGGACCGGAACACCTGCGCGACACGGTGATGTTGCAGCTCATGCGGCGCACCTCCTGGCGAGAGTTGGTGCTTGATGAAATCGAGTCCGGCCGCATGTCGCCGGACGCCGTGCCGGTGCTGTACCAGCACGTACTTACCGGTCCTCAGGGGGGCAAACTGGCGGCACGTGCGCGACGCTTGTTCGGAGCGACTGGCTCCCGACCTTCACGTGCACGAGACGCTGCGCTCGACGCTTACATCGCCAGAGTCCGATCGCTCCGGGGGGACGCTACACGGGGGCGACGAGTGTTTCTCCGCGATTGTTCCAGTTGCCACCGGCTGAACGGGGAGGGAAACCAGGTCGGGCCGGACTTGAGTTCGGTGCGGCGGCGAACGGCGGAGGAGGTGTTGTTGCACATTCTCGATCCGAACCGAGAGGTAGCACCCGAGTACGTCCAGTACCTGATCGCCACGAAGAATGGGCAGCTCATCACGGGGGCAATCGAACAAGAATCGGGGGAGTCGATCCGGTTAATCAATCAGCAGGGCGAGCGGCTCACCGTAGAACGGGCGCAGATCGAGTCGATCACTGCTCTGGGTGTATCGCTCATGCCGGAGGGATTCGCCGACAGGATCGCTCCTCAGGAAATGGCGGACCTTCTCCGCTATCTTTTCCGTGCCACATCATCAGCCGGTGGCCATTCCGCCGGCCCGCCACAGAAGCGCAAGGGGGCGGATCCTGGCTCATGAGGGGTTCTTGGCGTCTTGAGCGGTCGGCGAAGGCGGGGTGCTTGGCTGCTCAGCTAAAGGCTCTTCTTCGAACTCGAGAATGACCTTGCGATCAGGCAGGAGATATCCCTGACGGATTGCGGCCGTGCTCAAGGCAACCCGATCCTTTGGAAGGTCCTCTCGCACCCCACCCAGAATGACGGACACAGACCGAAGGCCCCCAAGCCACCAACGGGCGTCGCAGACGTACAGTCGTTCGCCGGGTTCGAGCTCCAGCTCTCCTGCCGTGCTCGGGTGCAGCCAGATTAGCACTCGATCGTCCTCGACCGGCTCGATGTGGAAGCGGCGATGGAGGAGACGAAGTTTCCGATGGTGCGGTATGAATCGTGGCCGAGGCAAGGTGTGCCACGTGTACGACGTCGGGTTGGAATCTCCTTTGCGGATCAGGAAGGTGGCCAGGATAGCGATTGTACCGGTCACGACGAGGCCGTACAGGCTACGTAGGTGCGAGTAACCCTGAGATGGATCCACGCCGTGGCCGAAGGGGGTAACGAGTACAGGATACTTCAACGCCAGGATCATCGCCGCCATCCCCCCAAGCATGGCGACCACCGCCGCCCTGCTGTGGAAACGTGGCCAGAGGAGGGCCAGTGCTAACGGAACTGCAAGCGGTGGTCCAACGGTGGAGAGAAAATCGCTCAGCGCCTGGTAGATGGTGTCGTACTCCTGGAAGATGGGGATGAAGAGAATGCCAAGGATTGCGGACACGATGGCGATGGCGCGGGCGACGGCGAGATAGTGATGGTCGGAGCGATTGGGGACGATGACGCGCCAGACATCATTGACCCCCACGGCCGCCACAGCAGTGATCAGCGTGTCCAGCGTGCTCATGAGTGCTGCAACCACCGCTGCCAAGATCAACCCCTGGACACCTGGCGCGGCGACCTTACCTGTAACGGCCACAAAGATGTCCCTCGCCTCCAGGTTTTCCGGCAGCAGCCCCAGCTCGTGCATCGCTCGACCGACCCATCCGGCTCCGCTCACCGCCACCGCCGCCACGGGCATAAGGCACACGACCACGAAGAACATCGCCTTTCGCCCCTCGCGCACCGAGCGAGCGGACAGGAACCGCATCAATACCCCCTGGTTGATGAAGTAGAACGCAAAGGTAGCGGTCATCGCGTCGTTCCAGAAGTTGCCCACTGCGTGCAGGTAAGGCGGCTCGTTGAACCGCGCGAACGGGTAACGATGGTGTTCTGGCAGCGCAGACCAGAATTCAGCTACCCCACCTATCTCAGCAATTCCCATGACGAACACGTACAGACCCGCGAAAAGCAGGAGCAGCCCCTGGAAAACGTCGGTGGCCAGCACCGATGTCTGCCCCCCCGCGTGGAGATAGATGCCGGAAATGACCGCCATGAGGGCAGCCCCGACCATGACATCGATGCCCAGTGCCCCCTTCATAATGCGACCAATGGTGAGCAGATTCACCGCGATGTAGCCCTGCAGGTAGATGAGCAAGATCACCGTGACCACGAACCGGACCTGGGGATTAAATCGCCGTTCGAAGTACTCCGGCACCGATGTCAGCCGGTGGTAGTAGACAAGGGGGAACCAGCCGAACAAGAACAGGGGCAACACGAACCACTCGTTCGTGTACGGCGTCATTGCGCAGAAGCCGTACTTGAAGCCGACCTCGGAGTACTGCACGAAGCTGTAGGAGCCCACGAGAGTGGCCACGCACGACATGGCCAGCACCCACCAGTGAAACCGGCGGCCCGCGAAGAAGAAGTCGGCCGTCGTGCTGGTGAACTTGGCAAACCAGAGGCCGATCAGAAGAACGACGAGGAAGTAGACGCTGAGTGCGGCGTAGTCCCACAGTACCAGCTCTGTCGCCCTGTCCACAATCTCGCACCTCCGTCACGACGTGCCGCAGACTCGGCCTAACCGCGCTGGCGAAGGCTGCGTCCCATGGCTTTTTGGAACCCCCACATGGTTCCGCCCGGTGGAACACTCACTTCGGTCCACTGCTGGCGGAGGCCAGGATGATCCAGACGGCATGGGTTGCTGCGAACAGGAAAAAGCCCGCCACAACCATGATGAGCGTGCGACGGTCGCTCTCACGGCGCATGTCGATGGCGCCTACCTTGAGCCCCAGGATGAGGGTGGCTGCAAAGATCAGCCCCCCTACTGAGTAGTCGTAGACGTATGGTAACCACGGGCTGTCCATTGTTCTGGTACCTTCTACACCCAGACGTCGTCGATCGAGCCAGAGCTCCTCTCCTCCCTGCATGGACTTCAGCACAGCCTACACCAAAACACCGCCAGTCGTCCAGACGCGGACCCGGTATCCCACCCCCCCTACTCCGACGGTGCCATGCGATTCCGATCATCGGACCGAATGGTGCGCCCGTATCAGGTGCATCTTGCGTTGGCTCACATCACGTTGCCCCGCCGTGAGAGCACACCCGGCCTGTGGCTTCACAGGTAACTGTGCGGCGCCGGGTCCTTGTCGTCGAGGCGAGCGGAGCCATTCCTCGGCAACCAGTGTCGATCAGCGCGCCAACTGCGCGCGGCAGAGCGCGTCGGCGGTTCCGCTTCTCCCCCCCTCAAGCTGCGAACCAACCGCAGCCAGTGGGGTTTGCAACGGGCTCAACTCATCGAGCAATTGCTGAACCGCCCGCTCAAAACGCTTCGTCCACTGTGCGACAGCGTCCCGATCGCGGGAGTCGCCCCCTCGGATTTCGATGGGCTCCCCGAAAAGGACAACAGCCGCTCGCCGGCCACGCGGCCGGGCGGTGGGCGCTTCTAGCACATCCTCTTCGAATTTGTCGATCGTCTCGGCCAACCGCTCCAGCGTGGGCCGTTCTCGCAAATAGTTCCCCGGGTAGGAGAAGAGCTGGACAACGACGTGCAGATCGTCGAGCTCCTCGCGCAGTTGCTGGCTTCCATCGCTCGCGACCGAACTTGCCGCTAGCTTTCGCGTGATGATCCGACGCAGGGTCTTCACGCGGCCTGGGATCGTCTGCTCCGGGGATGACACACCGTGTCGCTGCTCCAGGCCAGAAAGGATCGTGTCGGCCAGATGCCGGATCCTCGTAGTCAACTCGCCGCTGCCGCACCGTCCGAGGTATTCCAGTTCCTTCAGCGTCACTGCAGCTTCTGCGAACCGGTAGACGCGCTGCACTACGTCAAGCGATCGCCTGGGCCGCCACCCGATCCGCGTCTCGATGCGATCCAGGATCTCCAGCAGTTCCGGCATCGGATCTTGGACGTACAGGTAACGGATGCCGCATGGCACGACCACCACTTCACGGCCCTTACGCGCCGCCGACAAAGCGATTGCCGCCGGACCATCGTAGAAGGGAGCGATACGGTCGTTCAGATGATAAACCTCCCCCTCGGGAAAAATCACCAGTGGGTACGTCCCATCCATCAGGATCTCCAGAGCCGTACGGAGGGCACGGCGGTCAATTCCCTCTCGATCCACCGAGAAGCACCCGTGCCACTCATAGATCCGTCGCTCCCAGTAACCGGCCATGGCAAACACCTGCCAGGCGGTCATGAAATAGACCGGACGGCCAAACCGTTCCGCGGCCGCCAGGATGGCGCTGGAGTCGGCATGGCCCGGATGATTGGGCAGGATCAGCACAGCCTTGCCCTCCGTCAAGCATCTTCTGACGCGGTCCTCGTGTTGCACCTCGATATGGTCGATCTTCTCCACAACCCGGGCATACAACCGCCGCAGCGGGCTGAACAACCACCATCGCCAGGCCTTCAGACGTGGTTCCCAATGCCTATCCGGAACCTGCCAGGGTAGACGGTTCATCGCTGGGGGCCCTTGACCTGCACCTGGTCAGCGTGAAGCTGCTATCGATTCTAATCCCGCTCAGCAGCCGGAGGTGGACAGAACGTGCCAGGACCGATCCCGCGCTGAGCAGACCGCTCCCCGGGGTGCCCTCGTCCGACACTCATCGCAGCCGAGGCTGCGTCCGCACACCCGCCAGTGCGGCGGCCGCAGCTCTGCCCCCTTGCTCCTCCTGACTCCGCGCCTGCCGGTCCAACCTCCTCCAACTCCCTGCCTCGGACTACCGCGGCCTGTCCCAGGGAAGCACCTTGCCGATCCCGGGTAGCGTGGCCCTAGTTGATATACTGTGTAGCAAGTAGACAGGCATAGACATAGCGTCGTTCACGCGGAGCGTCATCATGGATCGACGGCAATTTCTGGGTGCGGCAACCGCAGCACTGGTCGCAGCCCCGGCGCTGGCTCAGCAGACCACAAGCCGGCGACAAAGGCGAGAGATCAATGTCCTTGTCTGGGATGAACAACAGGACGTCCAGGTGAAGAGCGGCGCGTATGAGAACTTCCTCGGCAATGCCATCGCCGAGTTCCTTGCCACCGTTCCCGGTCTGCACGTGGTCAGCGCAAACATCAACGAACCCGAGCAAGGACTGACGGCCGAACGGATCAACAGCGCCGACGTGATTCTCTGGTGGGGGCACGTCCGACACAAGGACGTGGACGATTCAAAGGTCGAGTCGATCGTTGCCCGGGTCAAACGGGGGGAATGCGCGTTCGTGGCCCTGCATTCGGCCCACTACTCCAAGCCGTTCAAGCGGCTCCTCGGTACGCGATGCGGCTTTGCGTATGTGGATTCGAAGAAGGGAAAAGGCTACCGGGAGTACCTGCGGATTGTGAACCCGGTCCATCCGATCACCAAGGGACTCAAGGACTTCGAAATCCCCCGTACCGAGATCTACGCCGAGCCCTTTGAAGTTCCGTTCCCGGACAAAATCCTGATCTACGGCCATTGGTCAAACGGACATAGCTTCCCTGATCTGTGCTACTGGTCCGTGGGGCCAAACGGGGTTGCCCGCCTGGCCCGCTCACGGGTTCGCCAGCCGGGTAAGGTCATCTACTTCCGCCCAGGACACGAGACGTTCCCGATTTTCAAGCAACCGGAAGTGCAGGAAATCATTAAGCGAATCGTCCTCTGGGCGGCATCCGAACGGCACAAGGCCTGAGCGCGCCAGAGCAGGGCCGTCGAACCTCGGTTGCCACAACGAAAAAGTTGCCTTCCGGGCGCACGCCCGGACCTCGTGGTTGGGGACGCGATCCGATCCTCAACCGCGTTCTTGCGCAGGCGTGCGGAGCAGCCGCCAGGGCTGCGGGAGGCTGCCAGCGACCGAACCGTTGCTTCAGGGCGATTGCCCGAGCAGGGCTCGGCCGAGAACCCCGTGAACGGCGGTCCGTTGGATCATGGACCAGGTTTGCGCTTGCTCCGGTGCTTACGGAGTGCTTCCAGGGTGCGAGCGAAGTCGTCGGGCAACGGAGCAACGAACTCCATCTCCTTGTTCGTGATCGGATGGCGCAGTCGCAGGCGGTAGGCGTGCAGCGCCTGCCGCTCGATCAACATCGTGTCCTCTTCCAACGGACACTCCCGCCCTTCTAGCTCGCTCAATCGCAGCTCCCGTCTGCCCCCGTACGCCTTGTCGGCCAGAACGGGACAGCCGATGTGGGCCAGGTGCACGCGGATCTGGTGGGTGCGTCCGGTTAGCGGAACGGCTTTGACATAGCTGAAACCCCGGAAGCGTTCGATCACTTCGTAATAGGTCTGCGCGGGCTTACCGCCGTCTCGCTCGTCGCGCACGGCCATCTTTTCGCGATGGGTTGGATGGTGGCCCAGAGATTTTTCGATGTAGTCGCTATCGCGGTCCGGTTCGCCCACGACCAGAGCGTGGTATTCCTTGTAGACTTTGCGGTGCTCGAACTGCAGCGCCAGCCCGACGTGGGCAAGATCATCCTTGGCTACGACAATCACCCCGCTGGTGTCCCGATCCAAACGATGGATGATGCCGGGGCGGAGCGAACCGGCAACCTCGCTCAGCTTCTCCAGGTGGTAGCGGAGGGCATTGACAAGGGTTCCCCTCCAGTGCCCTTTAGCCGGGTGCACCACCATGCCAGGCGGCTTGTTCACCACGACGAAGTACGGATCCTCGTAGAGAATGTCCAGCGGAATGTTCTCGGCAACGGGCAGCTCTACCGTGATTTCGGGCACCCAGATCCGGATGAAGTCCCCCTTCTTAATGTGATAGCTCGGCCGCACCTTTCGGCCGTTCACCTCGGCGGCACCGATCTTGATGATCCGCTGGATGAGAGAACGGCTGTATTGCCCAAGCCTTTCCACCAGATACTGGTCCAGCCGTTTGCCCTGCGAACGCAGTTTGACGGTGAACTCGTACTTGATCGCCCCGTCGTACCGAACACGGCCCACACCCTCTCCGACCGCCTCCCGGAGCTTCTCCTCGGGGGCTTCTGGGCCTTCCTCCAAAAGCTCCTGCAGGGCGCCGTCGTCGATCTCTTCGATTTGTTGCTCCAGCTTGCCGTCCGGCTCCGACATGAGGTCTTCTTATCGGCTTTAGGCAGCGAATTCGCAGTCCATCGGATTATAAGAGCAGCCTCGGGCTTCCCCCGGTTCGGATACACTTCACATGTGCGTGGTACCGTAGCCGAGTGAGCCGGTGATGCAAGGTCGAGAGATTCTGGTTGGCGTGACCGGGAGCGTAGCGGCGTACAAGACCGCCGAACTCGTCTCTCGCTGTGTCCAGGCCGGCGCCGGCGTGTCCGTGATCCTCACCCGATCGGCCGTGCGGTTCATCGGGGTGGCCACGTTTGAGGCACTGACTGGCCGTCCCGTGTACGTGGACATGTTCGAACCGCGTGAGCACTTCTTTGGCGAGCACATTGGCCTGGCCCGCCGTGCCGAGGTGTACTGTATCGCTCCGGCCACGGCTCACACCATCGCCCGGCTCGCTCACGGGTTCGGTGACGATCTCCTTTGCGCGTGTGCGCTCGTGTTCGAGGGACCGGTGCTCGTGGCTCCGGCCATGAACGTTGCCATGTGGAGAAAGCCTGCGGTACAGCGGAACGTCCAGCGGCTCCGCGACGACGGTTTCGAAGTGCTCGATCCGGAACCCGGCTGGTTGAGCTGCCGTGAGGAGGGGACCGGCAGGATGGCTGACGTGGAGCGGATCTTTAGCGCGATCCAGAAAGCACTCAGCAGAACGGCTCACGGTTCCCCTGACTAACCACCTGGCCCCCTGGTCGTCGCGAAGAAGGGGCGTAAACGGTCATCGATGCGGGAACGGAACCGGGTGGCTCGCTATACTTTCGGGTACGCGGCGCCAGGGGAGTGACCGAGCCGGCATTTACGCCCCTCGAGCGGCGCTTGCCTGGAGCCGCTTGGGCGGTTCGGACCTCCGGCCTGCTTCGTTAGGGGGTTTCTGATGCGAGTGATCGTTACGGCAGGGCCGACACGGGAGTACCTGGACGATGTGCGCTTCATCAGCAACGCGTCGAGCGGCCAGATGGGCTACGCACTGGCGATCGCAGCCCAGGCCGCGGACTGGGACGTCACCCTGATCTCCGGTCCCTGTGCGTTGCAGGCCCCCAGCGGCGTTACGATCAAGCGCGTCATATCTGCAGCAGAGATGCTGGAAGCCGTGCTCGAGGAATGGGAGGGGGCAGACGGCATCATCGGTGCCGCAGCCGTAGCGGACTACCGTCCGAAGTACCGCCATCCGGGCAAAATCCGTCGCGGTGCCGATCCGTTGCTCGTTGAACTGGTGCCGAATCCGGACATCCTTGCCGAGTGTGGGTTACGCAAGCGGGACGGCCAGTGGATCGTCGGGTTCGCTCTGGAACCGAACCTCCGCGAACTGGAGTCGGCCCGACGGAAGATGGAGAAAAAGAACTGTGACGCGATCTGCATCAACCCGGCCACGGTGCTGGATGAGGCCTGGACCGAGCTGTTTCTGATGGACCGCTCGGGCGAAATCCACCAGCGTTGGACCGGCCCGAAGCTCAATGTGGCTGCGGAAGTGGTCGGGTGGATCATGGAGAATCTGGTTTCGTAGGCGTGCGATCGAACGACGGGTACGGCTTGGAAGTGGCGGCGTCAACTGGGTACCGCTCCATGTCAGGGGGCATGTGGTTAGCTAAACGGACCAGGTAACCGCAGCGACGCCGGCCGCGAACGCGCCCCTTGTCAGCGAACCCTGGGGCGAGGTTGGGGAATTCAGTGAGGGAGGTAACCACGAGGTGTCGGCCGGAAAGGAAGACTGGGACGACCTTGCCGCCAAAGTGCTCGATCCATCCACACCGCCCGATGTGCGTGAGCAGGCAGCGGGCCGTGTGCGCGAACGGCTCGAACGCATGGCCAGGCGAGTGTGTAAGCAATATGGCCTGGACCCCGAGCACTGCTGGGCTGATGAGGTAGTGTCTGATACCCTTAAGCAGTGTTTCTACGACGACGATCCCAACAAGCGGTACGATCCATCCCGCGGCCATTTCTTGCCATTTGCCCGCACATTGATCCAGCGCAAGATCGTTGACCGGCTGCGGCAAGAGCAGAAACAGCGGCAAATAACGAAGGAGCTCGGGAATCGCAAGCGCAGCGAGTCCGCTGAAGCAGACCTGCCCTTCCCACCAGGTTGGTACTTCCAGGAACCGTTTTCTCAAGCCGAACTGGAAATGATAGAGCAGCAGTGGCAGCCCCCTCGAGACCGCGTGATTGTGGCAGTCTGTTTCGGGATCCACGGTAAGGTACCGGCGCAGAGATGGTCTCGGTGGTTAAGAGAAGCACAGATTGATCCATCGTTCCCCCCGCCCGAACTGGATCACGCGGGGCCGCAACACGGTATCCAGACACGGGTTGCGGAACATCTGGGCATCAACCCCGCAACCGTCGCCCAATTGGTGAAGCGGAAGGGAAAAGGTTGGCTGGCCGGACTACCCAGCATTCAGGACTTGCGGGGGTACCGTTCGTGACCGGGGAACCGCTGCTTTTCGAACCGATCATATGGCATCACTTGAAGGTGGTCCGCCATGAGGGATCATCCGAGTGCGTGACTGTCGTCTTTACCGAACAGAGCCTCACCCACATCGTCGAACGGCACGTGCTTGCCGCGGACGGCCCCTGGGCCGGTTGGTGGGGCACCACGGCCTTCGAGTTAGCCGCTCAGTGGTACAAGGGCCAAGAGCTTACGGACTTTGAGCTGAACCGGCTGCGGCATGAGCTGGAAGGAAGAATAGGCAGGGTGTTGCGTGCGGCCCTGCTGCGTCCCATGGTTCTGATCAATCGGCGTGTCCGGGAACGCTGGCTGGTGCTTTGCCCGAACGGGGCGCTGCTGATACTGGACCGAAGCCGAACCGCGAACGATCCGGTTCTGTACGTGGTGACCGCCTATTGGCCGCACAGAAGCACGGCGTACTGGCATCCGGAGCCATGGCGGCCGGCGGCGGACGCTCTGCTGGCACGGCACGCGCCGTTTTCGGCAGAATGCGTCACGCCGATGGGCCCGTGGACGATCCTGACCCCCGAAACCTGGGGCCTGCAGCAACTGGATGGCTTATTGGTACCGACTTCCGCGTACCCCGAGTGGCCGTGGTGAGGTGCTGTTTTCGCGACCGCGGGGAACCGCCCGGCCGGTCCAGGACGGTGGCGTCCAGGGGCGAGGCGGGCCACGAGCTGTCTTGGGCGCGTCTGACCACCATGTGGACTGAGCGGGAATTGGCGTCGAAACCTGTCAGGAAGAGCGGGCCGTGGACGTACTACAGTGGGCAAGTGAGAAGAGGCCCGGGACATCATCAGAGCGCATAGTGAAACCGATCGATCACGCGAGAGAATTCAACCATGAGCACCAAGGCATCGACAGAGTTCCGCAAGTTCCTCATATCGGCCGCACGCCGGGACCTGGATGCGGCGCGTGCGCAGCCCGTTTGGAATGACCCATCGTTTGTTGCGGCAGAGGACCCCAAGCAGCAGGCCCTGGCGTTGTCGGCGGCCGAGTGCTTGGGACGGCTTGTCCTGTTCGGCGGAGCGCCGACGAACGGGGACTTTTTGCCCGCGCACCTGGTGCCCGTGGCAATGGCGGCGCTGCGCGACCGAATCCACTGGGCCAGCGAGGAAGCTGGGCGGTTGGGCGAGCGTTGGGACATGCAGCCAGACTTCGAGCGACGCGACGAACTGTGCATGAACGCCATCCAGGAACGAACAGAAATCCACGCTGCCTACCTCGGGTTGCTGGCATGCATCGAGCGGATCGGGGAGGAGGCGTTCGCGGAGGAGCTGGGAGAGCTCGAAGCCGAGCTCGAGCAGTACGACATCCAGCTTGCCCACCATAAGGAGCTGCTGGCGACCGTTGCGTCGAGCAATCTGGTTCGAAACTTGCGCGACGCCCTGGCCGAGGAATATCGGTCGGCAACACCGTGGTGGCTGTCTGAAGAGCTCGAGCAACTCGCGGAGGAGGTGGTCGACGAGACGGAAAAACTGCTTGCGGACTTCCGGCGAAATGCGCCGGTTGGCCCGGCGCCTCCCTTACTCGCTTTCCCAACCCAACTGTTCCAACCGATCGCGGCCGCGGCGAAGAGCCAGCCGCGCCAACTGTACCTGGTGTGGGAGTCTCCCGACCGGCGAATTCAGGCGATCTGCAGCGTGCCCTGGCCGGGCGGCCCCGGTCCTACGTTGCGGATCGTGTTCCGCTCCGACAACCCCGAGGCGCTCGAAACGGTCCGTGGAGCGGCGGTCTGGCTGGCAAATGTTGAGGGGCGAATCGGACCGGACAACACGGCAGAATTCCAGACCGAACGCATCTGGGAGTCGCTTAACCGCGGGGGACGGGCCACCCTCGCCGTTGGCAGCCCGCAGGCGTTCTGGCCGGTGGAAGCTGAGGCCCTTGAACAGGCAAAAGCCGTGCTCGATGAGGAGCGGTGATGTCCATTGAGAGGCTGCTGGCGACCGCCCCGGGCCGCTTGCCCCCAGGGGACGCTGCCTATCTGGTGCGTCTTTTTGGAGACTACGCCGCCTGGGTACTGCACGAGGAAGTACTCACCAAAGCCGAGGCGGTCCTCGGTCAGCCAGCAGCCCCCGGGCCGATGGGAGCCCTACTCGCCCGCCGCACCGTGGCCACCGGGCTCTTCGTTCGTGATCCGCGGTTCCCGACCCTACGAGAGACGTTCCTCCTTCCGGTGCAGTGGTCGGCTCATCCGCCGGATCATGCGTCTCGTCTCGAGAGGCTGGAGAAGATGGTGGCCGGCATGCTCGTCGGATCGGACTGGCTAACGCGGCGATGGGAGAAGCGTTCGCTCAAGCTGGTCCCTGTTGGCAACATCCACAGTGACGCGCGCGATCTCCTTTTCGAGTCCGACCTGTTCCAGTGGGCCTCGGCAGGGGGCAGCCTCCTGCTGTCGGCAATTCAGGCGCTATACGACCTAACCGACCCCCTTGCAGGTCCG